>ERZ773068.548-NODE-548-length-19874-cov-3.220294_pt1 | contig 19874 bp, 19 predicted proteins | sample MGYA00580620_ERZ773068 | MGnify/ENA primary metagenome ERZ773068 (study PRJEB29015, sample SAMEA2737983) | human oral metagenome | biome: human oral; feature: human-associated habitat; material: dental | place: China | collected 2101 ... | reverse complement strand
AATAGAAATTTAATTTCTATAAAGGAGGAAGTAAAATGAGCTTTGGAAAAAAAGTTAAAACTTTAAGAGAAGAAAAAAATCTAACTCAAAAAGAGCTTGCTGAGCTTTTAGGTACAACTTCTAAGACTGTTAGCAATTATGAGGCAAAAGACTTAAGACCTAGAAAAATGGAAATGTACGAAAAACTGGCTAGTATTTTTGATGTAAATGTAAATTATTTGCTTACTGATGAAGAATATTTTATTATAAATTCTACAGATAATTTCGGCTATAAGGGTGCAAAGGATGCGCAAAGTTTAGTTGAGTCTATGGCTGGACTTTTTGCAGGTGGAGAGCTTCCTGAAGAAGATAAGGATGTACTTTTTGAAGCTATTTCAGAAGCATATTGGCAATCAAAATTAAGGAATAAAAAGTATGGAAAAAATAAAAAGTAGGTAAAAAAATGAGTAATAAATGGATTTACAACAAGGTCAACAGTCTTGTTAAGAAATATCAAACTAGAGATCCCGAAAAACTTATTAAAATGCTAAATATTAATTTATTATATATGAATCCGACTAATTCTCTACTTGGTATGTATAAAGTTATTTTAAGAAACAGATTTATTTTTATACCGAATAATGTGGGAAGTCTTAAGAAAACTGTGCTGGCTCACGAACTTGGACATGACCAACTTCATAGGAAGGAATGTATTAAAGGCGCAAGTTTTCACGAAAGCAGAATTTTTAATCCTACAAATATTTATGAAATGGAAGCGAATGTCTTTGCTGCACATCTTTTAATTTCGGATGAAGATATTATTTCAATGATAAAATATGCACAAAGCGACAGAGAACTTGCCTATGAACTTGGAGTTGACATTAATCTTTTAAATCTAAAAATTTCAGAAATGGCAAAGATGAATTTACTGGATATTAGTAAGGATAATAATTTTGCCCCTGATTCTACATTTTTAAAAGATTATAAGCCACTTGATGACGATTGGAATGATATTTAATTTTTATAAGGAGGAGTTATGGGTTTAATAGATTATTCTAAAGAGCCCTGTTCAGACATTGCATTTATTGATATGAAGTCATTTTATGCAAGTGTGGAATGTGTTAAAAGAGGGCTACATCCTCTAAATACTTCACTTTGTGTTATGAGTAGAGCTGACAATTCAAAAGGTCTGATACTTGCAAGTTCTCCTACTTTTAAAGAAGTTTTCGGAAAGAAAAATGTTGGAAGAAGCAGAGATCTTCCCTTTGATATTAATACAAGAAAATTTAATTATGCAAATGCTTATAGACAAAATATTAAAATAACGAGAGAATATGTAAAATTTATTGAAAAATGGGCTGCTAAAACTTTTATCGTTCCGCCGAGAATGGCACTTTATATAGAGGATAATTTAAAAATACAAAAAATTCTCCAAAACTATGCAGGTAAAGAAGAGATTTATCCCTATTCCATTGATGAGGGCTTTATTGATTTAACTACTTCATTGGACTATTTTATTTCGGATAAAAGCGTGAGTAGAAGAGAAAAATTAGATGTAATATCTGCAAAAATTCAAAATGAAATCTGGAGAGAAACAGGAATTTTTTCAACTGTTGGAATGAGTAATTCAAATCCTCTACTTGCAAAATTGGCTCTGGATAATGAAGCTAAGAAAAATAAAAATATGAGAGCAAATTGGTCTTATGAGGATGTTGAAACAAAGCTATGGAAAATAAAAAAATTGACTGACTTTTGGGGAATTGGAGGAAGAACGGCAAAAAGACTTGAAAAACTTCATATCAATTCTATAGAGGAATTGGCAAATGCAAATCCTGACAGATTAAAAAAAGAGTTTGGAATTATTGGAGTTCAGCTTTGGTTTCATGCAAATGGAGTAGATGAGAGCAAAGTTACAAGACCTTATATCCCACAATCAAAAGGACTTGGAAATTCACAGATACTACCTAGAAATTATAATAGACGTTCAGAAATTGAAATTGTACTTAGAGAAATGGCTGAACAAGTGGCAACAAGACTTAGAAGAATAAATAAAAAGGCGACAGTAATTTCTATTCATATCGGTTTTAGTTATGACGAAGAACTAAAGTCAATTAATTCAAGTAAAAAAATTGAGCCAACTCAGAGTACAAAAGAGCTTACAAATCATGTTCTATCCTTATTTAGAGAAAAATATAGAGGTGGCTCTGTAAGAAATATTGGAGTTAGATTCGATAAATTGACTGATAGAGATTATAAGATTTTAACCTTATTTGACGATATAAAAAATATAGAAAAAAACACAAAATTAGAAAAAGCCATTGATGAAATAAGAGATAAATTTGGATATCTATCAATTCAAAAGGCAACAGCATTAATGGAAGGCTCAAGAGTTAAAGAAAGAAGCACCTTAATTGGTGGACATTGTGGAGGTTTGGACGGAATAATATGATTAATCGTAGTTACCTGCCCTATAAATCGGCAAGAGAATATTTAGATAGAGGAATGGCTAAGTGGATGGGATTTTTCATTTCAGAACATTCCACAGCCCTATCAAAAGAGGGAGATACAATTGACTTTACAAATGCTATGGATGAGGAAGAAAAGCTATTTTTCTTATCATGGGCATTTTTTAATAACAAAAAAATTTTGCTCTATACAAATTTACAAAAAGAGCCATATCTTGGAAAAATTTACGATATGACAAAGGATAAACTGTATCTAAATATTAAAAATAGAACTCCTAACTTTTTGTATTCACAAATTTTAAAACTTACAATTGCAGAGGTGATTGAAGATGAATAATATTGAAAAAAACAATATTCAATTTGACTACTTTAGTAGTAATTACCAAAAATTTGAAGAAGACTTTTACAGATTTTCAGATATTAACATCCCTCTAACATTTCTAACTGACGATATACTTAAACTTATGGTAAAAACTAAAAAAAGTTACTTTAGACTAAATGCCATAAATTCAAGAGATAAAAAAGACCATTACTTTATCTTTAAAGAACATACTCATCTTGATAATACAAAAGTCTTAAGATATGAATATGTCGGACATAAATCTTCAATTTGAAAAAAGCCCGTAAAATAGTATTTATTTTAAGGGCTTTTTGATTATTTATTTTGATTTTTTCGCTATTTTAATCTTATATATTTTGTAGCTCTACCAATACCTTCTCTGTAGATTTCTCCCTCTTCTACTAATTTTCTTAAAGAACCTTCAATAGAACTTAAACTTAGATTTGGACAAAGCTCTCTAATATCTTGCTTTGTAAATCTTCCGATTTTCTGTGAAATAGCCTTTCTTACAAGCTCTATAGCAGGAAGTTTTTCTTCTACAATGGAAAATCTATCTTCAAATTCCTTATAACCTGCAAGAATTATACCTAATAAATATTTCATAAATGGAAAAATATCCTCATCTTCTTTATGCCAATTTAATCCTGATTTTTGAAGTGCTTCATAATAAGCTGATTTATCCTTTGCTATCAAAGCCTCTAAAGATATATATTTACCTACATAAAAACCGCTTCTATAAAGTAAAAGGGTTGTAAGTAATCTGCTTAATCTGCCATTTCCATCATTAAATGGATGAATACATAAAAAATCGTGAATAAAAATTGGAATAGCAATAAGTGGATCTATATTAAAATTTCCAATAACTTTATTGTATTCATTACAGATATTTTCCAAAGCTTCAGGTGTTTCAAAAGGTGAAAGAGGTGTAAATAAAATTTCTGACTCTCCATTTGAATAATTTATAGTAATATAATTTTGAATATTTTTAGTCTTTCCTGCAAGTGGATTATCCATATATTTAAATATCATTTTATGCATTTGCAAAATATAATTCTTTGAAATTGAAATGACATCAAAATTTTCGTGAATAAGATTAAGAACATCTCTATACCCGGCAATCTCCTGTTCATTTCTATTTCTTGGAGTCGTCTTTTCTTCAACTAACTTTTTAAGTCTTGCACTTGTAGTAACAATTCCCTCAATCTCATTTGAAGCCTCTGTACTTTGAATCTTTGCAATTTCAATAAGTTTATTTAATTCTTCAGGTCTTTGCTTTAAATATAATTCCTGTTTTCCTTGATACTTATAAATTGAAGCGACTAAAGATAAAATTTCAGAGTCCCATTTTTTATCTTTTATTTTGGAATAATTAAAATTTCTCATTGAATTTCTCCTTAAAATAATTTTATCCCTTAAAATATACCATATTTTAAGGGATAAATCAATATTTAAGGGCAAAATTATTTTTATAAAAATTAATAAAAACAATTTGAAGTTTTTTTACTTTTCACGTCTAGCTGTCAAACAAAGGTATTTCCCCTTATACGTCATCTCGACTGTAGCGGAGCGGAATGGAGAGATCTCATACTTTTGCGTTAGCAAAAGTAAATGTATTGAAGATACATCATAATACTGAATTTCGCTATTTTTTATCAAAGCAAAATAGACTATAAAAGTTATTATTTTAAGAATTACGGGGCTTTATGAGATTTCTCCACTACATTCCGCTATGCTACATTTCGGTCGAAATGACATGTTAGGGGAATTTCTATGCAAAGTACTTTGCCGTGAATTATTTTGTTTTATATTCAATTTTTAAATACTTTTTTAAAAAATAATGTTTGATGATTATCTACCTTTAATGCCTAGCTATTAAACGAAGGTTTTTCCTTTATACGTCATTTCGAGCGAAGTCGAGAAATCTCATACTTTTGCTTTAGCAAAAGTAAATGTATCGTAGATACATAAAATTATTTAAATTACGTATTTATCCACAAAAAAATCAACGGATTTTCGTTGATTTTTTCACTATTTTAAATATTATTTTCCTTATAAATCTAGCAAATACACAGTTTCCGGCGTTATTACACCATTTTCAGTATGAATTCTCCAATCACTCACATAATCTATAGAATATGTCCCCTCATCACCTTCATGCAAATTAGGAATATTATAAGGCTCTTGAGTCAATCTTGCCTTAAAACCATCTTCTTCCATAGAAAGAGCTTCAAACCAAATATGCTCACGATTTTTCTTATCCAAATTACCATCTTCGTCTATTGTTTCAAGACCTAGCTTTATTATAATAGCAATATCATCTTTCCCTTCTTGTTTTTCCTTAAGCATTCTTTCAACATAAGAAAATCTTTCTCTCGCCAAAGAACTCATTCTAGCAGTTTCTTCAGTACTTATATAATACAGAGGATTATTCTCCAGTTTTTTTGTGAACTCTGAAGGCTTTCTTAAATAATTTTTATTAAACTCTTCTTCGCTTCCATAAAGGAAAAGTATATTTGTTTTGGAGTTATGAGAGTCTTCTCTATCTTCAATACCTCCAAGAATATCCTTAGGATAATATTTCAGGGCATTTATCCATTTTTTTGATGTAGCAACAATTGGTTCGTCATCATAAAAAACTCCCAAATGTATTGTTTCTTCTCCATTTTGATTTCCATCATCCTCTTCAACAGGATTGTTTTCATCTAACAATCTACAAGCATAACTTGAAATTAAATCATAATGTGTTCTGGAGTCATCCTTATTTGAACCCAAAATCTCAATTTCATGTAAATTACATCTGCACAAACCATGTGTATGTAGCCAAACTTCATTTTCATCATAAACGGCTTGAACAGTATATAAACTTGTAGGAGAAGGAAGAACATTTGATTTTACTGCTAACTCAACCCATTTTTTATTTAATAATCTCTCAGCACTTTCATCACAAAGGGCCACCATTTCAGGAATCATAGCATAGACAAGTTTTAGCTGTAAATGATAACACTTTCTAGGATTACCTTCAAACTTCATATAAACATTTAAAGCTTTCTTTACATTTAAAATTTGTTCTTTTTCCTCTTCTGTAAAATATTGTAGTTGCCATTGATACATTTCTTCTGTATAAAAATCTCCAATATAAAATCCTACTTCAAAGTCCATACCATCATATGATATAACAAGCTTTCCGGGTAAATCTTCACTTGGCATAATTTTTTCTTTAATTTCAATACCATCTATAGTTTTAATATTAGCAAAAACTTCTTCTGTAAGTGAAAAATTTTCAGGTGTTAAAGCTAACATATACGAAAACTCTTCCCAATAAGCAAGAGGTTCTTCTTTAATTAAAGTAGGAGAATAAACGTCATTAGAATACTCTTCATTTTTTTCCTTTGAACCATTAAATAATCCGTTAACAACCTTTTTAAAAAAACTCATTATTTTTCTCCTTTTTATATTAATACAATCAATGTCAGTATAGCACAATAATTGAGTAGATTCAATGTTTTTTTAACTTAAATATATTGTAGAAAATTCCATTAAAATAGACTATATTCATAATTATAGAGCTTTATGAGATTTCTCCATTTCGCTAGCGCTTCAGTCGAAATGACGTGTTGGGGGAATTTCTATGCAAAGTACTATGACGTAAAATATTTTACTTTATAAAAATTTCTTTCAAAAATACTATTAATTATATACAAGCAATAATTGAAATCTTCAGAACTTTTGTATCATAAGACTGTTATTAAATTTTAACCACCTTGTGATTCATATTTATTTACTCCAATCTTGAAAGCAAAATTTGCAATGCTAAATAAAACTGCTATCCAAATAATTTGCATTAAAAATACATATAAAATATTTCCAGACTTTCCTTGTAAAACCATTACCGGATAGTAATAGATATAACTTATCGGCAAATAATTTAAAAATTGAAATTTTTCAGTTAATAAAAATAGCGGAATCATCTCACCACTAAAAATCTGTATTACTATCCATACTATATCCCTAAGGCTTAAAGTATTCTCAAACCAAAAGGATAGAATTCCAACTATTTCAAATATGAAAAATAAAATTGTAAATCCTAGCAATGAAGAGATAAAAAAGTAAATTATGTTTAAAAATATTAATTTTTCACCTGTTTGTAAGAATAAATTTGCTATCATTATTATTAAAAATCCAAGTGGAAATGAAATAATAAAATTTGCAAAATTCTCAAAATATTTTTTCTTAATATATGAAATGGGAAGTAATAAGTATCTATCCAAATCACCACTTCTTATATCTTCATACACATAATAACAAACTGTTCCGGCAGGCATCATTATTGATTTTAATATCAAAATTGAAATGTAATACATTATAAAAAACGAAAACTTAAATTCTCCCAATTTTTGATATTCATTTAGCCAATAAATCATAAAAATATAAATCATTATTTGAACAGGAAGCGTTGAAATCATCATAATTACATTTAAAAAATATTCTTTCATCTTCTTTAATTCTAAACTTATCAAAACCAAATATTTTTTCATTTTAGCCTCCATTTGATGTGTATTTTAATATAGCTTTCCTGTGTATAAATTCATATAACAAGGCAAAAATTATTAAAATAATAAGTTCAAAAACCAAAAATTTAAAATTATCTGTCCTTCCAAAGAAACACATTGTAGGATAATAAGAAATTAATGACATTGGTATAACATAAGTTAAAATTATTTGAATGAATTTTGGAAAAATTGTTAAAGGATAATTTTTTGTAATATTTAAACTGAAAATCAACTCACGAAATCCCTCAAATCTATCAATTAAGAAAGATAACATTGTAAGACTTCCATAAAATAAATTAAGTATCAAAACCCCAATGGATAAAAAAATAATAGCCATTAAAAAATTAAATATACTAAAACTTATTTCATAAGCAAAAATTACAACACAAAAGCCAATAACAAACATTAAAAATTGTTGAATCATATAGACTATCGGTATGTTTTCAATTAAAAATAAGAAAATATCTCTTCTTGGAAGAATAAGATATTTATCATAGCTTCCATCATTTATACAATATGGTAAATCTCTATACCCAAAGAAAAATCCACCTAATGAATCTGCAAGTAAAGCAAATATATTTAAAACCATAATTTCTTTTATTCCATAAAGACCTATTTCTCCAAAGTTACTGCTTAAAACCAACCAAAAGACTAAATTTAAAACAATATTAAGTAGAGCATATATAAAAGTCATAACAGTATGAATTGGATAGATAGTAACTAATTTTAGAGAGTTTTTAAGTGAAATTAAAATTAATTTTCTCATTTATTATTCTCCCCGTAAAATTTAATCAACAAATCTTCTAAAGACTCATCAGAAATATTTATATCTGAAACTGAGTTTTTAACCAAAAATGATACAATTTCATTTACTTTATCTGCAAGAACAACAAGCTCAATCTCATCTCCGTCAATCACTTTTTTTGAAATACTTTCCAAATAATCTATTGAAATATTATTCTCATTTTTAAATCTAATAATTTTATCAGATTTAACATTATTAAATAATCTTTTATCTCCGTCAAATACTATTTGTCCTTTATCTACAATTATTAATCTACTACATAATTTTTCAATTTCATCAATATTATGTGTAGTTAAACAAATTGTAGTATTTGAATTTTTATTAAGATAATCTAAAAATGATAGTATTTCATTCTTAACAACTATATCCAGACCTATTGTAGGTTCATCCAAAAATATAACTTTGGGATTATGTAATAGTGATGCACAAAGTTCACATCTCATTCTTTGTCCAAATGATAATTTACGAACAGGAGTATCGTATAATTCCTTTAAATTTAAAATTTCATCATAATAACTAAGTCTTTCTTTAAAAGTTTTATCATCAATGCCATAGACTTCCTTATAATATTTTAAAGAATCTTTAACAGGTATATCATAAAGCAAAATTGATTTTTGCCCCATAACAACACCGATACTTTTCAAAAAACTATTCTCTCTCTTGTAAGGTATAAATCCATTAACTCTAATACTTCCGCTTGTAGGTTTTAATACTCCGGACATCATTTTCATTAATGTACTCTTTCCTGCACCGTTTAAGCCAATAAGTCCTATTTTTTCTCCTTGATTAATAGAAAAGGATACTCCTTTTACTGCATTCACAATATTAAAAGGTTTAAACAATCCTTTTCTTATATGATAATCTTTCGTTAAATCTTTTACTTCTATCATAACATTCCCCACTAAAATATTTTTAAAGTAACTTTTGAATTTTTATAATAAAATAACTTCCTATTAAATTTGATAATAACATACTAATTATTTAATTTCAAGTAATTATACTATAATCATTTGTTAAAAAGTAAAAAATTCGTTTAAATAGTATTTCTTTTAGGCATATAAACAAGCAAATATAAAAATGTATCATAGATGCATAATAATATTGAATTTCCCTAATTTTTATCGAAACAAAATAGACTATAAAAGTTATTTTAAGAATCACAGGGCTTTATGAGATTTCCAGAGCAATTGTATCTAACGATACAATTACCCCGTCAGACCTACTTTTGTTTACAAGTAAACGAAGTTAGGGCTAGATTCGCTTCGTTTAGCTTTGCTCAACTCCAGTCAAGATGACGTTTTGGTAGCCTTTATTCACATAGTATTATGACGTGAAATATTTTACTTTACAAAATTATTTATTATTTTTCGAAAGTTTTTTTACTTTTAACGTCTAGCTATTAAACGAAGGTACTTTCCTTATATGTCATCTCGACTGTAACGAAGCGAAGCTGAGTGTAATGGAGAGATCTCATACTTATTCTTGTTTACAAGAATAAGTGAATGTATCGTAGATACATCATAATTAAATTCATATATTCCCACAAAAAAAATCAACGGAAATCCGTTGATTTTTTATCTCATAAATTTACATATTCAATTCTTCTCTAAATTTTGCAAGGGCTTTTTTTTCGAGACGACTTACTGTCATCTGTGAAATGTTAAGCTCTTTTGCAAGGGCAACTTGTGTTTTTTGTTCAAAATATCTTCCAAGTATTATTTGTTTTTCAACTTCACTTAATTTATTTAAAGTTTTTCTTATAAAGTCTTGATTGTCGATAAAGTCAAATTCTTTATCGTCTTCTCCAACAATATCAATCAAATTTGTGTCTTTGTCTTCACTATCGGAATTTTCAAAACTTTGATCTAAGGATTGAGGTGTGTAAACTTTACTAGCTTCCATAATTTCCAACACTTCTTCTTCTGAAAGTTCTACATAGTCGGCAATATCTTTAATTGTTGGAGTTCTTCCAAGCTCTTGTGTTAAATGATATTTTGCATTATTAACTTTTTTAGAGTTCTCCTGTATTCTTCTTGGAACTCGAATTACCCAACCTTTATCTCTGAAATATCTCTTTATTTCTCCAACTATAGTCGGCATAGCGAAACTTGAAAATTCAAAGCCTTTTGAGATGTCATATCTATCTATGGCATAGATTAAGCCAAGACTTGCAACTTGGAATAAATCGTCATAATCTATTCCACGATTTACATATTTTTTAGCTAAAATTTCAGCCATATATAGATTTTTTTCAATTAGTTTATCTCTAAGTTCTGGTGTGGGATTTTCAAAATATTCTCTAAACAGAGCCTTTATTTGTTCTGAGTCCGGCTTACTATATCCCTTTTTCATTTTTTTATCCTTTGTTTTTAATTAAAAGTACACTTTTTTCCTTAAATTCTATTTTATCAACTAAATTTTCTAAAATTAATAAAGCAAATTTATTTTCTTCTTTTTCTTGAATTCCTGAAATAGAAGTGTCAGGCATAACTTCAATTTCTATTTTTTCTTCAAAGACATCCATACTTATTTCAAAAAAATTACTTTCATCTACAAATAAATTCATAACTTCAGAAATTGAAACTTTTAAATCTTCGATATTTTCAATATCCATAGCGATTGTATTCGCTATGGAAGATATTGAAAGTCTTAATGTTGAAATATATTTTTTTTCTGAAGGAATTTTTACAAATATTTTATCCATAATTACTCCTCAATTTCAAAAACTTTATCCAAGTCAGTTATAAGAAAAATTTTCTTGATATGAGGTTTTAAGCCAGTAATAACAAGTTTTTCTCCTTTTTCTTTGATGTTTTTATAGATACTTACAAAAGCACCAAGTCCTGTTGAATCAATATATGAAAGATTTTCACAATTTACTGTTATATTTTTTATTCCTTGAACGGAATTAACTTTTTCTTTAAATTCTTTATTGGAATTTATATCCAAATCGCCTTGTAAATCGACAAAAAGTTTATCTTCTTCTTGTCTTAAATCAACTTTTAATCCCATAGTATCTCCTTATTCAACATCATTTACATATTTTGCAACTGCAACAATTTTATCATCATCTTTATTTACATCTTTGATTATAACACCTTGAGTATCTCTACCTTTTACAGGTATATCCTTAACAAGAAGTCTTATCATTCCTCCACTTTGTGATAGAACGATAACTTCATCATTTGGATTTACTATTTTTGATGAAACTACAAAACCAGTTTTGTCAGTTACTTTATATGTTTTAACACCTTTTCCGCCTCTGTTTTGAACTTTGTAGCTTGAAGTTAGTGTTCTCTTTCCATATCCATATTCAGAGAATACAAGTAGGTGTTTTCCTTCTGAGTCAAGATTCATTGAAACAACTTCATCGTCTTTATCAAGTTTAATTCCTCTTACTCCTTGACCTGTTCTTCCTATTTCTCTAAGGTCAGAAAGTTCAAATTTAATCGCAAGTCCTTTTTTTGTAACTAGAATTGCAGAGTCTTCAACCGGTGAAACTCTAACTTGGATTAGTTCGTCATCGTCAACTAGGTTAATTGCCTTCATTCCAACTTTTCTAATCGCTTTGAAAAGTTCAACAGATGTTCTCTTGATTGTACCTTTCTTTGTAGTCATAATCAAGTATTCATCAGCTTCTGCATCTTTTACAGGAATTACTGCATTTACTTTTTCTCCATGCATCAATTCCAAAAGATTTATAATATTTTGTCCTTTGGCTTGTCTTTTTCCTTCAGGAATTTCATAAGCCTTTAATTTATAAACTCTTCCCTTATTAGTGAAGAATAAAATTAAGCTGTGAGTTGAAGTGATGAAAAGACTGTCAACATAATCGTCCTCTTTTGTAGTAAGGGCGACAACCCCTTTTCCTCCTCTATTTTGTACTTTGTAAGTATCAGAAGGAATTCTCTTGATGTAACCTTGTTTTGTAAGAGTTATTACAACATCTTCTTCTTTGATTAACTCTTCAATTTCAATTTCATCAAAATTAGGTTTTATTTCTGTTCTTCTGTCATCTCCAAATTTTTCTTTTATTTCTATTAATTCTTCTTTTATTATATTTAAGATTAATCTTTCATTTCCTAAAATTTCTTTAAGTCTTGCAATTTCTTTAATCAAAGAATTATATTCTTCTTGTAATTTTTCTCTTTCAAGACCTTGAAGTCTTCTTAAACGCATTTCAAGAATGTTTTCAGCTTGAATTTTAGTAAAGCCGAAACGTTCCATAAGTTTTTCTTGTGCATCTGAGTAAGAAGCTCTAATTATCTTGATTATTTCGTCGATATGATCTATTGCTTTTAAAAGTCCTTCAACGATATGTGCTCTGTCTTCAGCTTTTTTAAGTTCAAATCTACAACGTCTTGTAATTACTTCTCTTTGATGTTCAACATAATGTCCGATTAATTCTTTTAAGTTTAAAACTTTTGGCTCACCATTTACAAGTGCAAGATTTATTACACCGAAAGTAGTTTGCATTTGTGTATGTTTATAAAGATTATTTAAGATAATATTCGGATTAGCATCTCTCTTTAATTCGATTACAATTCTAATCCCTTTCATATTACTTTCATCTCTAAGGTCTGAAACACCTTCAATCCTCTTATCCTTGATAAGCTCAACAATCTTCATAATCAAATTAGTTTTATTAACTTGATATGGAATTTCTGTAACTATAATTCTATTTTTATTATTATATTCTTCAATATTAGCAACTGCTCTTACAGTAATTTTTCCACGTCCTGTATGATAAGCCTGTTTAATTCCTTCAAGTCCCATGATATTTGCACCTGTTGGGAAATCTGGACCTTTTACAAATTTCATAAGTTCATCAACGGAAATATCAAAATTGTCGATATATTCGCAAGTTGCATCAATTACTTCATTTAAATTATGTGGTGGCATATTTGTAGCCATACCAACGGCAATACCTGCTGCACCATTTACTAAAAGATTTGGAAATTTACTTGGTAAAACAACCGGTTCTTTTTCGTTTTCGTCATAGTTTGGAGCAAAGTCAACTGTATCTTTATTTATATCTTTTAACATTTCAAGAGCAAGTTTTTGCATTCTAACTTCCGTATAACGAGGAGCGGCAGCACCGTCTCCGTCAATAGTACCGAAGTTTCCTTGACCGTCAACAAGAGGATAACGCAAGTTAAAATCTTGTGTAAGTCTTACTGTCGCGTCGTAAATTGCAGAGTCACCATGAGGGTGATACTTACCCATTACTTCCCCAACAAGTCTTGAAGATTTTTTATAAGGCTTGTCCGGTAAAAGTCCAAGACCTTGCATTGCATAAATAATTCTTCTATGAACAGGCTTTAAACCGTCTCTAACATCAGGCAAAGCTCTTGCAACAATAACACTCATGGCATATTCAAGGTATGACTTTTTCATTTCCTTTTCGATATCTACATCGACAACATTTATTTTATTTTCTATATCAGCCATCTATTCCTCCTATGCGTCAATATTTTCAACATATTTCGCATTTTGTTCTATAAATTCACGTCTCGGTTCAACCTTATCTCCCATAAGAGTTGAGAAAGTTTCATCTATTGACACAAGTTCTTCATCATCAATATTTACTTGTAGGAAAAGTCTGTTTTCAGGATTCATAGTTGTTTCCCAAAGTTGTGCAGGATTCATTTCCCCAAGACCTTTATATCTTTGAATTCTATGTGAATCACGACCAAGTTCGTCTAAACTTGTTTGTAATTCTTCATCAGTCCAACAATATTTTACAACCTTTACACCTTTAATAATTCCGTAAAGTGGCGGTTGAGCAATATATACATGACCTTGTTCGATTAATTCTCTCATATAACGATAGAAAAATGTTAAAATCAAAGTTCTTATATGTGCACCGTCAACGTCGGCATCTGTCATTATAACTATTTTTCCGTATCTTAAATTATCTAAACTAAAATCTTTACCAATTCCTGTTCCAAAAGCAGTAATCATTGATTTTATTTCTTCATAGCCTAAAATCTTATCAATTCTTGCCTTTTCAACATTCATAATCTTACCTTTAAGTGGTAAAACTGCTTGGAATTTACTATCTCTACCTTGTTTTGCAGATCCACCCGCAGAGTCCCCTTCGACAAGATATATTTCATTTACTGCAATATCACTTTCTTGACAGTCGGATAATTTTCCAGGTAAAGTCGTATTGTCAAGAATTGATTTTTTACGAGTTAAATCTCTTGCTTTTCTTGCAGCTTCTCTCGCTCTTGCACTGCTTTGTGCCTTTTCTATAATAATTTTACCAACTTTAGGATTTTCTTCCAAGAAAGTCATTAAATTATCATATAAAAAAGTTTCAACTATACCACGGCTTTCACTATTTCCAAGTTTAGCCTTAGTTTGCCCTTCAAATTGAGGATTAGGAAGTTTTATAGAAACAATTCCTGTAAGACCTTCTCTAGTATCATCACCTTGAAGATTTGCATCCTTATCCTTAATTAAATTATACTTTCTTCCATAATCATTTAAAGTACGAGTAAGAGCAGTCTTAAAGCCTACTAAATGACTTCCCCCTTCAGGTGTATGGATATTATTTGCAAAAGTTAAGACATTTTCAGAGTATCCGTCAGTATATTGCATAGAAATTTCAACTTGTGAATCTCCTCTTTGTCCTTGAAAATAAATAACTTCATTATGAAGATTATTTTTGTTTCTATTCATATACTCAACGAAAGATTTTATTCCACCTTCATAGTGAAAAGTTTCTGTAAAATCTTCTCTTTCATCTGTAAAAATAATTTTAACACCCTTATTTAAGAATGCCATTTCTCTAAATCTATTTCTTAAAATTTCTTTTTCATAAATTGTTGTATCAAAAATTTCAGAATCTGGTTTAAAAGTTATTATTGTTCCGGTTTCTTTTGAAGTACCTACAACTTCAAGTTTTGAAGTCGCATTTCCCCTTGAAAATTGTTGTTCATAAAGTTTTCCATCTCTTTTTACATTTGCGATAAGCCATTCTGAAAGAGCATTTACAACAGAAACCCCAACTCCGTGAAGTCCCCCTGAAACTTGATAAGCATTGTTATTGAATTTTCCACCGGCATGTAGAATTGTCAAAACCGTTTCAAGAGTTGATTTTCCTGTTTGTGGATGCACCTCAACGGGAATACCACTACCATTATCCTCAACTCTTATAGAATTATCTTCAAAAATTGTAACTTTGATTGTATCACAAACTCCTGCCAAAGCCTCATCTATACTATTATCAACAACTTCATAAACTAAATGATGAAGTCCTTTTACTCCTGTTGAACCGATATACATACCCGGTCTTAATCTAACAGGCTCAAGACCTGTTAAAACCTTAATGTCTTTCGCACCGTAATTTCTAATTTTTTCTTTACTCATTTTTTCCCTTTCTCGCTTTTTCCATTTCTATAACATTAATATTCTTAAAATTATTTACAAAAGATTTATCTGTAGTCGTTATAAAGACTTGATTATCAGTTAAATATTCCAAAATTTCATATCTTCTGTCTTCATCCAACTCACTAAACAAGTCATCAAGTAGAATAATTGGTTTTACTCCCTTAAATTCTTCAAAAATATTTTTTTGACACATCTTAATCGTAATTATAATATTTCTTTTTTGACCTTGTGAAGAAAAACTCTTCGCATCATTTCCATTTAAAATAAATTTATAATTTTCCTTATGAATACCAAAGTTTGTAGTCTTATTTTCACAATCCAATTTATAGGACTTTGAAAAATTATCCAAAATTTCCTTTAAACATTCATTTTCAGATTTTTTATGATCTGATATAATTGACTCATACTCTATGTAAAGAGTTTCTCCTGACAATTTTTGATGAATTGAATTTACTTCCATATTTATAAGTTCAATCAGCTTTTTTCTCTCAATACTTATTTCATAACACAAAAGCGCAAGTTTTTTTGTCAGTGCATTCATCTCCTGCTTATAAAAGCTGGATAAATTCATTCCCTTTAGAAGTAAATTTCTTCTAAAAATGACATTTCTATATAAATTCAGTTTTTGTTTATAGCCTTTAGTCATTTTCATAATAAAGCTGTCAAAAAAATTTCTTCTAAAATTAGGACTTTCCGTGATGATTTTAAGCTCATCAGGAAAAAATCCGATAATATTTGAAAAGTCGTAAAGCTCATTTACACTTTTTATTTTTATATCATCAATTTTAAAAACTTTTTTCTTATCTTCGGTATATAAGAAGGAAATTTTATTTTCAAATCCTCTTTCCTTTACAAAAGTATCAACTTTTGTAAAACTCTCTCCAAAACTTATAAAATCTTCCTGTTTTGCCTGTCTAAAACTTGACGCAACAAGAGAAATGTAAATTGCCTCCAAAACATTCGTCTTTCCGATTCCGTTTTTTCCGACAAATACATTTATATTCTCTTTAAACTTAAAAGAAATATCTTTTAAGTTTCTAAAGTTGGTCAAATGTACTTTTTCAACTATCAACTCTACCTCTTTTTAATAATTAAACTTACTTCTTCATTGTCAGCTAATAATTTAACAGTCATTCCATCATAAATCTTTCTGCCACGTCTTGTTTCAACTTCTCCGTCAACTAAAACCAGACCTTCAGAAATAAATAATTTAGCTTCTGCTCCTGTTTGAACAACTGACGCATATTTCAACAATGAATCCAATTTTATAAATTCAGTATCAATAATAATTTCTTCCATTTTTTACTCCTAGTATTGAGAATCTTGCAATAAAACAGGTAAAACTAAATAAGTGTAATCTATATTTTCATCTTCAGGTCTTATGATACAAGCTCCTGCTCTACCGTTAAATGTAATCTCAACAAAATCCTGTTCTATTGTCTTTAATCCCTCTAATACATATTTTGAATTAAAGGCAATTTTAAGATTATCTCCCTCTTTTTTGATGTCGATAATATCTTTTAAATCTCCAATTTCAGATGAGCCCTCAACTAAAATACTGTTATCATCTATTGTAAAAGTAACTAAATCACCTTTTTCCGCCTTGTAGATAATATTTGCTCTTTCAATCGCATTTATTAAATCACGTCTTGAAACAATAATCTTTGTCTTGTGTTCATAAGAAAATAGAGCCTTGTAGTTTAAATACTCTCCGTCAATTACTCTTGTTGAAAAGATTGTATTTTCAAAAGTAAAAATTGCGCTTCCTCTTACCAATGAAACTCCAACAACTGCTCCTTCAGGAACAATTTTTGAAATTTCATTTAAAGCTCTTGGCGGAATTATAACTTTCTTTTCAATATCTTCTTCTATCTTAAAACTTCTCTTTGCAATTCTATGACCGTCAAGTGCAACGAAATCTACATTTTTATCTTGAATTTCAACATCAACGCCATTTAAAACTATTCTATAATCATCTACTGCAGTTGCGAAAATAGTTTGTTTAGTTGCAACCTTAAGTAAATTTTCTTGAACATAAAAATCGACTTTATTTTCAAAAGTTGGAAATTCAGGATATGAATAAATATCCATTGCAATAATATTGAATTTTGCATTTTCACTTTGAATAAAGACTTTTTCTCTATCAACTTTTATATAAACTTCATCATTAGGTAATTTTCTTACTATATTGGAAATCATTGTAGCATTAAGTAAAACTTCTCCCTCTTTTTCAACCTTACATTCAGTTGAAGTTTCAATTGCAAGTTCCAAATCGGTTGACTTTAAAGTTAATCTATTATCCTTTGCGATAAATAAAATTCCTTCTAATATTGAAGTATTATTTTTTAAACTTATCGCTCTTAAAGATATATTTATCAAACTCAAAAGTTCATTTTGCATTATCTTTATTTCCATTATTTTCTCCTTTTTTTCACATATAAAAAATATATAATTTAGTAGTAATAGTAGTAGGGGCTGTGGATATCTCAAATAACCCCTTTAAATGTTTAAACTTCAACATTTACCTAACTGTATAACTACTGTATAAATCACAAAATAATTATAGACTTATAAACATATTAACAACGAAAAAAAAATTCTAAAAAGTTATCAACAACTTATCCACAGGATTATGAACAGTATAAGTTGAATAACTAAAAAATTCTTTAAAAATAATATTACATTTTTGTAATACTAATCTTCCAACATTTTCTTTATGTTTTCTATATCCTGCTTTACGGATTCAGTTGTCCTTATCTTTTCGTCAATTTTTTTAACTCCGTGCATTATAGTAGTATGATCCTTTTCAAAAGCGGAACCTATATTTCCCAAAGCACAGTCTAACATATTTCTGCAAAGATACATTGCAACCTGTCTAGGATAAGCAATTGAATTGGCTCTATTCTTTGAGCTTAAATCGGAAACCTCTATTTTAAAATACTTACTTACAGTTTCCTTTATCAAATCTATATCCAATTCTCTTCTATTCAGTTCATTAAGTTTTTGGGCTAAAATTCCCTTTACATAATCAACCGTCATCGGAGCATCTTGCTTTAATTTATAATGAGCCAAAACATTAATTAAAGCCCCTTCGAGCTCCCTAATATTTGTCTTTATATTCATTGCAATAAATTCCAAAACTTCATTTGAAAGAGATATCGGCTCATACTTTACCTTATCTTGCAAAATAGCCATTCTCGTTTCAAAATCAGGTGGTTGAATATCAACAGTTAGACCCATATTAAATCTGCTCTTAAGTCTGTCCTCAAGATTTTTAATCTCCTTTGGAGGTCTATCTGATGAAATGATAATTTGCTTATTTCTACTGTATAATTCATTAAAAGTATGGAAAAATTCCTCTTGTGTTGCAGTCTTTCCTGCAATAAATTGAATATCATCTATAAGCAGAACATCAACATTTCTATATTTTTTTCTAAATTCGGATTCTGAATTTTGACTTTTATCCCTGATTGAGTCAATCAAATCAATTGTAAATTTCTCACTACTCAAATACAACACCTTACAATCAAAATTCTTATGAATTTCATAACCTATTGCCTTCATAAGATGTGTCTTTCCAAGTCCTGAATTTCCATAAATGAAAAGAGGATTGTAAGTACCGGCTGGATTTTTGGCAACAGCTTCTGCTGCAGCCATAGCAAATTCATTATTCTTACCCTTTATAAAATTATCAAAAGTAAATTTCTCTGTAAAATCCAAAGAATTACTTGAAGATGAAATTTTCTTTAATTTTCCTTTTTTTGTAGCCTTTTCACCTGATTTTGAAAAGAAAGAAGTTTGACCTCCTGAATTTTTAATCGCTTCCAAATAAATCTCATCAGTAGCGACAACCGGTAAAAGCTCCGTTTTCTCCTGAATTAGAGGAAAAAGCTGATTATTTATAGCTTCTTCAATATAATCTTTAAAATGTCCATTTATAAAAGTTTTAATATAATTTGACTGGCAAAGAACCATTAACTTATGATCCTCATAACAAATCGGCTTTAAAACTTCAATCCATGTTGCGAAACGGCTCTCCCCAAGTTTTGCTTTCAACTCATGACAAACTTCAAGCCATAAACTGTCAACCATTATTTCATTCTCAAACATAAACTACTCCCCATACAACGTTATCAACATATTTATCCACAGTGAATAAAATTTTAGAAATATTGAAATTTAAACATTTATATAGTATTTTCTAAAAAATATTTAAACAATTTAAAAAGTTATCCACATTTTTAAAAAAGTTATCCTGTTTATAAAATAAATTGTATTTTTACAAATTTTTGAAAAAATTAAATCCAACTCGTCAGATGTATAATATTCATTTTGAG
>ERZ773068.546-NODE-546-length-19934-cov-7.718195_pt1 | contig 19934 bp, 16 predicted proteins | sample MGYA00580620_ERZ773068 | MGnify/ENA primary metagenome ERZ773068 (study PRJEB29015, sample SAMEA2737983) | human oral metagenome | biome: human oral; feature: human-associated habitat; material: dental | place: China | collected 2101 ... | reverse complement strand
GTGTTAAGCATTCTGTCAGCGTTCATCCTGAGCCAGGATCAAACTCTTCATTCAACTATTTCTCTTCACCTTAATTTATCTTATTATCATAATAATCTTCGATGCTTCTTTCCGTCTTATTTCATTTCTTCCTCTTATTTGTCTCCCATTGTCCTCTCCAACCACTCCCGCAGTTGACAAAAATTATTCTATCAAATATTATACTCCTTTGTCAATACCTTTTTTTCTTTATTTTTTTGAAATAACAATGTCAATCCTTTGAATGCGCCTATTAAACTGCTTAAAACGCTTGTTAAATAATTTCTTCTTCTCTTTCGTGTCTTGTTTCTTATTGGTTTACACTATATACTTTTTTACATTATTATAATATGAATTAACAATAAAATAAATAGCTGTCCTGATGTTTTTCAGAACAGCTGCGTCTTTATATTCTAATAATTTTTTATTTACTATTTTGCAAGTTCAACAAAGTATTTCAATGTTCTTACTAATTGAGCTGTGTAAGACATTTCATTGTCATACCATGAAACTGTTTTAACTAATTGTTTGTCTCCACTTTCGATTACTTTTGTCTGAGTTGCATCAAACAATGATCCATAATGAATTCCAACTATGTCAGAAGATACTAGTGGCTCTTCAGTATATCCGAATGATTCATTTGAAGCTTCTTTCATAGCTGCATTGATTTCTTCTTTAGTAACTTTTTTGCTTAAAACTGATATTAATTCAGTTAATGATCCTGTAGGAACTGGTACTCTTTGAGCTGCTCCGTCGAGTTTTCCTGCTAATTCAGGAATTACTAATCCGATAGCTTTTGCTGCTCCAGTTGTATTAGGAACTATATTTGCAGCCGCTGCTCTTGCTCTTCTGAAATCACCTTTTCTATGAGGTGCATCTAATGTATTTTGATCTCCTGTATAAGCATGGATAGTTGTCATTGATCCTGCTTCAATTCCAAATTTATCTTGTAAAACTTTAGCCATAGGTGCTAAACAGTTAGTTGTACAAGAAGCTGCTGAAAGTACAGTTTCTGTTCCATCAAGAATTTCGTTGTTTACATTAAATACTACTGTTTTCATATCTCCTGATCCAGGTGCTGATATAACTACTTTTTTAGCTCCTGCTTTAATATGTTTTTCTGCTTTTTCTTTAGAAGTGAAGAATCCTGTACATTCAAGAACTACATCTACTCCTAATTGTCCCCATGGTAAGTTTTCAGGGTCTGCATCTGCAAAAGTTTTGATTTCTTTTCCATTTACTACGAAAGCGTTTTCTTTAACTTCGATTTCCCCATTAAATCTTCCTTGTGCTGTGTCATATTTAAACAGGTGCGCTAACATTGCTGCATCTGTTAAATCATTAATTGCAACTACATCAAATTCCGGATCATTTGCCATTAATCTTAATGCCAATCTTCCTATTCTCCCAAATCCATTAATTGCTACTTTAACTGCCATATTACTATTACCTCCTAAAATTTTTATATATTAAGTTATTAATATATTTTATTCACAAGTTGAGTATATCATAAATTAGCTAACTTTTCAATAGACTTAATATATAAAAAACTGCATATTGAATCAGTCCCATATTCATACTGGATATCAATATCCATATTCCAGATATATTTTCAGGTATTTTTCCTGTTAAATCTTTCTTTAAAAATTTTATCATGAAGTATATTGATATTACTAATGTTATAGTTAATATCAGTGTACCTGTCATGAAAAACTCCTTATACATATTAGAGAGCCCTAGTAGAACAAGAATATATTCAATTGCATAAAGAATACATAATATAAATACTGCTTTTTTTCTTCCCCACAGTTTACTGTATGTCTGCACTCCATGTTCTTCTTCATCAGCCTTTCTTGTTTTTCTTCCAATTTCCAGGACAATTCCGTTTAAATAATTTAATGCAAAAAGAGGAATTAGTCCTATAAAAATATTTTTTTCGTATCTTTCTAGTGATAAGTACAAAGTTTCTAAAAAATGAGACTCCAAAATATATCCTGTTCCTTTTAAAATAACAAATGTAATAAATATCATTATTACAACATGGGAAAGGGCATAGATTAAAATTCTTTCTGTTAGCCAGTTCTTTATAAAGAATTCCTTTGTCATTAAAAACATATAAATCCACACCAATAGCATGAAATAAATTAGTTTAGAATTTATAACGTGTGCAAGAATTATTTGTATTATAATAGTTGCAATTCCAATTTTTCCCAATGCTTTTAAGGAAATTATCCCTCTTTGAACAGGTCTGTAAGGCCTATATTTTAAATCTTCTTCATAATCCTTAAATTCATCTGTAATTCTCAGCTGAAAGAAAAACATGAATATTATGATAAATAAGGGAAATAATTTATACCAGATTATCGGTACTTTATCAATTTCTTTACCCCAGAACAGTGGCACTCTATTGACTTCTTTTGACAAAATTGACTTTATAATTTTTGAATTATATAATAACCCTGTGTAAATATATCCTGACAAAGTAAAAATCAATACGAAAAAAGAGTTTTTTCCTAATGGAAATCGTTCATTTAAGTATATTTTGAAGTTTTTTATATTTTGGATTATTGATTTTTTTGAATTTATATTACTTCGATTCATTTATTTCTCCTCTTAAAATATTATATATAAATAGATTTTACTGACAATAAAAGTCAATCATGGAAAGTAAATATCCTGTATTACTATCTACTGGTGTACTTTCAATAAAATCTTTAATTTTATACCTTAGTATTAATTTCTTTTCATTATATTGTTCACGCTTTTCAATGGTCATCGCTCTATCCAAAGAATGACTAAACGGACTTCCTGAACTTGCAATGCCTTCTATAATTCCCCCTAAAAAATCAAAAAACAGTCCTCTTGCTTTAGAACGCATATGAGTCTGATACTTTTCATCGAGATATGACAAATCTGCCTCGCTTTTTTCTGCTGAAAGGTAGAATCTTTTCAAAGCTCTTCTGTCATATAATGAAAACAACTTTAACCCCTCCTGAATTAACTCTTTTGCTTCTGTTTTCATAAAATTTCCTTTCTAAGTTTAAATTTTTAAAGTTTTTCAACTATCTCTTCAAGTTTTTTATAGTCTGTCTTACTGTTATGTCTTTTGTCCATAGGAATTTCAGTTTCAATTATTTTAAATATTTCAAATTTTTTCTTCAGTTCTATAATTTCATTGTTTTCAGATAAATTTCCTTTATATTCGGGATTTCTTTCAACAAGAAGATACAGTTTTCCATTTTTTGAAGTCAGTACTGATTTTTTTAGAATTTTACAAAAGGAAAAAGCTGTTTCCACCGCAAATGGATAAAAAATTTTTTCTTTAAGCTGTATTCTCCCTTTAACTCTTCCTAGCAATACTAACTGTCCTTTACTGTTAATATACCCCATATCTCCTGTATGATGCCATTTTTCATCAAGATTTTTTTGAATGTTTAAATATCCGTTTACTACATTTTCCCCTTTTACAAGTATTTCTCCTCTAACTTCTGAATCAATTTCTACATTGTTATTTTCTTCTGTAAAATTTGTGTCCAGTTTCTTTTCCTGTATTTTTTCTATTTTAAGTTCCAATCCGTCAACAATCTTTCCTGCAAGAAGTCCATCACCATTTTTCATATTTTTAATATCATCTTCTCTTATATCTTCAAAATTCAGCCTTGATATTGGCTCGGCTTCTGAGGCTCCATATAATACATTAATCTCGGCATTTATAAATATTTTTCTGATTTTCTCCATAAGTAGCGGAAAAACAGGTGCTCCACCAGTGTACAATGTCTGAACATTATTCAGCTGTATTTCTTCTTTTTCACAGTACTCAGTGATTTTTTCAAAAATTACAGGAGGAAGAATAATATTTTCTATATTATTTTTTCTTATACACTGTACAACATCCTGAAATTTTGATTCCGAAGGTTTCTGCCAGTTTATGTCAGGAATAAATACCGTTGCTCCTGTTGCCATATGGGAAAGCAGAAATATTGGAAACGAGGAATACACCGCTGTTCCTTCCTTAAATTTCAGATTTCTTTCGAGCACATTATGCTGACCCAATAAAAATGCATGTGTTCTCATTATAATTTTAGGAAATCCTGTACTTCCGCTTGTAAAACTGATAAGGGCTGGAGTATTTTCATTTATTTCCTTAAATTCTAAATTATTTATTGAAGTTATTTTTTCAGTTTCTTTTATCATTTTGATATAATTAATTTTTTTATCAATCTTTCTTATTCCTTTTAGGAAAAAGCCTTTCAGAAGTGTTTTCCCGCTTCCAATTATCCCTTCAGGAGAAATCATCTCACAGCATCTGTTTATATGCTCCAGACCTGCATATGGATCAATAAATACAGCCTGTAATCCCATTTTGAATATGGCTGTCAGAATAAGGTAAAATTCTATTCCGATAGGAATAAAAACTACTATTTTATCACCTTTCCTAAATTTTTTCTCTTTTAAATAAATACATATCCTGTCAGATTTATCATCAATCTTACTAAATGTAACCCTGCTACCTGTCTTTACATCTATAAGTGCTGCCTTTTCAGGATATTTCTCCCTCAGTTCTTTTATTTTACTGATTATTGTCATATCTCACCTTTCAAAAATTCTGATATTTTTATAATTCCTTTATAAATAAGGTATATCTTCTTAACATATTTCCTAACAATAGACCTATATTTTTAGATACATTGCTTTCGTGCATTAATGCGTATATGACATTTTCATATCCTTCTTTTTCCGCCTCTTCAATAAGAGAATTTATAAGAATATACCCCATTCCTTTTCCATTATATTCTGGAGAAACGGCTATTGTTTTAAGAATAATGGTATCTATTTTCCCTTTATATCCAAGTTCAGTGTAATCAGGTATTCCAAATACATAACCAATCAGTTCATCTCCAAAATAGAGCATTTTAAAAAATTTTTTTATAATTTTATCTTCATAGCTCATGTACATCTTTAAAAATATTTCCCTTTCCAGTTCAGAATACAAAAAATTATTTTTAAAGGCTCCCACGGTCAAATCATAAACCTTATTCAGAACTGTCAGTAAATCTTTATTTTCAGCTGACTCAACCTTTATATCCTTATAATAGTGAAATTTCTTCAGCTTTTCTATTTTTTTATTCAGATTTCTTCGTCCATCAGAATCCATGCCTTCCATTACTGTAGAAATATATCCTGCCAGAGGTTTAAACCCCAGTTTTTCAAACAGTGACACAGAATAGTCCTCATTCCAAGGCTCCAGTAGAAACTGCCTTCTACTTCCTTTTTCAGTTACATATCTGTATGTATTCCATGTAGTTCCGTTCAGAGGCCCTATTATTGTTTCTATTCCCTCTTTTTTAAGTTCTTCAAATACTTCATTAAAAAGTTTTTCTTCATTTTTTCTGTATTTTTCATGTATATTTACATTTCCTATATATGATGTCCTTTTTCCCTTATAATCCGGACGATTATGCCATAAATGTAAACTGCCTCCTGTATTGTTATTTTCATCGTTGAAAATAACTATTTCCGATGGTCGTTCTATCATTATTTTCTGTGATTCTTCCTGAGAAATATTATTTTCCATAACGTATTTCTGAATTTCTTTATACCTTTTTGTTTTCATAATTCATCAGCCGCTTTCTGTTAAAATTATTGTAAATCCTTTTTAAATTTTATTTATCATTTTTTCTTTCTTTTCAAAGTTTTTACAGCAAATTTTACTTTGTATTTTTTTAGATTTCTTATATTTAAAGCATTCCTATTCCAAGCAATAGCAATGAACAGCAGAAAACTATTCCGGAAGTTATAAATACTTTTGTTTCTCCGCTAAGTTCCTTCTCCTTTTCAATTATATAGTATATTTTCATAACGGTTTCATATATAAATATTCCTCCAATTATTAGGACTATTATTCCTGCCAGCATTTTCAAATCCAGGCTTCCAGATAAAATAATATAATTTATTACGAAGAAAAGTAGAGCTTTTCCAATACTCCCCAGCAAAAAATTCATCCTGAAGGTTTCCCTGTTTACATTTCCTGCATTATCTCTTATTAAATTTATAATTCCAAAGTGCAATGAAAAGGAAAAGATATAAATTAAAAATAATTTATTCTTGTCCATAACTATACTCAATGCAAGCCATATAGATGTAGTAAAGGCAATTGTCAGGAGACCTTTAAGCGAATCCTTAATCTGACCTTCAACCTTAGGTGTAAAATGATAGTATCCCAGATACATGGTAAGAGGCGGTATCAGCCATCTTATTCCTCCCATTATCATAATTATATATAGGAAAAATAAGCTTGCAGTCTGTGCAGTTCTTGTGAGAGTTGTCTTTTTCCTGTTTAATATTATAATGACAAACAGTATCACTATCACCCAGAATTTATACATAAGTTCCTTTTCTGTAAGATAAAGGTTCAGCCTTAAAAACATATACACAAAAAATGGTACAAAAAGATTATCCAGACCATTCCATGAAATGACTTCAAGAATCATTGTAAGAATACTTAGCAGAAGAGAAACAAGCACAATGTTTATACTTCCGATATCACTGAAAAACAGAAAGAAGTTTATACATATGAAGTATGTTGTCAGAAAGAATGTTACTGAGCCTTCTATTGACTTTGTTCCAAATCCCGTATTAAATTTATACTTGCTGTAAAATTCCCCTATGAGGGCGGCAAAAGCGTCAGAAAGCATAAGAATTATAAGCGGAAGGGCATACATTACCTTATTATCACTTGAAACAAGCCATAATCCCAAAATACTCATAATAAAGTATATATCCCCTAAAGTCTTCCTGTTTTTTGTTTCCAGTACTTTTTTAAATCCTGTCACTTTATTTTTTACAATTCGTATAGAAACAAGTAGTATAAGAAATACTATCCCAAGTATTACAACCGAACTTTTTCTTTCAAAGATAAAAGGAAGTGTCAGCCCACCAATTCCTGAGCCTATATGCAGAATCTTCCTTATAAATTCCGAATTAAGTTTTTCGCTTTTTTCAAGCTTGTTAAGCAGAAGGAAAAAGAGTATAAAAGCCGCCAGAACAAATATCATTTTAACTATTTCCATTTTTTATCACCTTTTCCACTACAAAATCCGTATAGAAAAATGTCATATCCTTTTCATGAAGCTTCCTATCCAGCTCCTTCATCCTTTCATATTTTCTCCCATTTACATTTTTTTCTTTTCCGGTAACTGTTATTCTAGGATCTGTTTCTTTATAACTAAGTTTTTCTGAATTTCTTTCAACTATTAGGTTCCAGTATGCCAGTAAGGCATTGTCTTCAGCATTGTCATAAATTTTTCCCATTAATTTACTGTAATTTTCAGCTGACATATACTCAAATATGTCACTTAAATTAAATTTATCTATTTTAAAATCAATCTGATCCAGATATTCTTCGACAGAACTCTGTAAAATTTCTACCTTATGAAGATTTTTTCTGATTTTATCAAAATTTTCCTTTCTCAAAAAATAAGGAAGGCAGTCCTTACGGTAATTTCCCGTCAGAATATAGTTAATATAAGGATTTTCATATGGATTTAACTCACAGAGGGCGTATCTGCTTCTTTCCTTCATTTCTTCAGAAATATTTTTTTCTGCATATCTGAAAAATTCCTTATCCCTTCCCAGTTTTCCAACTACATATTTTGAAAAGAACAGCTTAAACATCAGTTTCCACCTGAAATTGTTCCAGTACTTATCATAATATTCAATTCTTTCCTGCCTGGATTTTTTTTCAAGAAGTTTTTCTATCCGTTTTTTACTATGCACAAAAGGGAGTATTTTTTCCCTGAAAATTTTAAAAAACTTTTCAAATTTTCCGGCATGTATTATTCCCTTTTCAATTGCGTCCTTATTAAAATCCCAATATTCCTTCACTTCTTTATCAAGATTTTCCCTTATTCTGTCATATATTTCAATTCTTTTATCAGATTTCATCACTCCCATGAACTCAAGCATTTCTTCATAGGACAGGCTGTTAAAAACTTCCTTTTTCAGTTTTGCAAGTGCTATCTGAGGAAAACTTATATCAAGTGCCACCACTTTTTTGGGATTTTCTGCAAGCATGGAAAACACATTATCTCCCGCAGACAGTATCCCAAAGCATATATCATTTTCCTGTATATTAAGACTTTCGAGCAAAACCTCTGTATCTTCCCAGCATTGAGAATACCTTATCAAAGAAAAATCAACCCTGTTTTCTTTTACTTCGCTTTTCATCTATAACTTCCTCCAAATTTATCTGTATAAAAATTTTAATCTGTTTTTTCTAATTTTATATTTCATCCAATTTTTTTATTATTCCTGTACTTCCATCAAACTGGACAAAATCCCCTGTTTTTAAAGCAGTTGTTGCTCCCTGCACTCCAACTATGGCAGGTATATTCATTTCACGTGAAATAATTGCACTGTGAGACAAGAGACTCCCCTTTTCTACTATAAGCCCCTTTAACAAAGGAAAAATCATAACCCAGCTAGGATCCGTAGATTTTGTAACGACAATATCTCCATCTTCAACTTCTGTATTCATAGGATTTAATACAATTTTTACTTTCCCCTTGACTACTCCTTTACTGCATCCTGTTCCTCTAAGAATATTTTTATCTTCCTGTTCATTTCCTGTTAAATCTTCATAATGAAAGTTTTCCCCTAAAAATCCTCTCGTTAAAAATCTGTCAGGAAGGACAGCTCCTTCTTCATATTCCTTATATTTTTCCTTTCTTAAATCTATCAGCTTTTTTAAGTCTGTATCAATTAGTGCACCGTCTATCAGTCCAAAAATTTCATCTATTGTCAGATAAAATACATCCCTTTCATGAACTATTATATTTTCTTCCTTCAGATAGACTCCCATTTTTTTCATAATTTTTCTGACCATGCCAAAAACCTTTGTCCTTTCATATCGCAGGTTTTCCCTTAATCGAATAAACTTTTTTGCATAGGATATTGTTTTTTTCAGTATAAATTTTTTCAACGGACTGATTTTCAGATTTTCATATATCTTTTTCTGTTCCTCCGAAATGTTCCTTTTACTGTGTTCCGCCGATTCCTTTGTCATTGAAATTGAATATATCATCCTGATTAGAAATAACGGATCTTCCCTCAATGTCAATGCTTCAAGTTTCAGCTCATGTACTGTCCTGTCTCCAAATTTTTCCATATATTCTTCCAGTAATATATTAAATTCTTTATTTCCAATTAAATTTTCAATACTGACATCTGTTGCAGTTTTTGCAATTATCCTTTTTATTTCATTCTGTAAATCTTTATCCTTTTTTATTATACTGCTCATTTTCATAATATATTTTGAAGGCTCGACACTTATCATGTCATTTCCTTCCTGAGCAATAAGAATATTATGTACTTCTTCAAAATTTTCCTTTATATATTTTTCTGCTACTTTTTTTGAAAGACCGAACCAAACCATTACAAGAAAATCATTTATAATAGGTATTTCCCAGTTTTTTAAAAATTTATTTTCAAGAAACTTGTAATATTTTTTTAAGTCCTTTACGCTTTTTTCCTCCAGACTGCTATTTTTTCCATTAAGATTTTCATCTATGAGCTTATAAAACTTTTTAGCCTTGTTCTCAATCAAAAACATATTTAAAAACAATGTTCCTCCTGCTTTCAGCTTTTCAATCCTGTTTCTGAATTTTTCCCACGAAGACATTTTTTCTTCCGCTTCCAGAAGATTTTCCTTTATATCTTCTTCAGACAGTTCCTTTTTCACTCCCATCATCTGCTCCATAAATTTGCTATTATTACGTGAATTAGGAAACAGCATGAGAAGTTTGTACCAGTTTATCAGATTATAGTAAACTCTTCCCTTCAGTAATCCAAGCATATTGTCATATACAACCTGATAGCTTTCAACAACCTTCGGAGGTACTCCCGTAATTTCTGAAAATCTTTTATATACGTCAGAGTAGGCTTTTCTTATAAAGCTGAAGGTAAGAGGAAGTGTAATTTCAGGATAGCTTTCTACAATATTACTGTTGTCCCATATTATTGTATTTGATGTTTTTTCATTTGATTTTTCTAATGTAGTTACAGGTCTTGACTGCAATATATAAAGTTTCCCCTTTTCAAATGCCCATTCCATATCCTGAGGTTTTCCATAATATTTTTCAATATTTATAATATTTTCTCCAAGCTCCTGTACTTCACTGTCGTTTAACACTTCATCTTCAATATTTATTTCTTCTATCTTTACTTTCTTATTTTCAAAATCTAAAACCTGTCTTATTTTTTTTGTTCTTATTTCCTTTTTAATTTCCTTCGTTTTTTTATTATATATAAACAGATCTCCATTTTCATCTCCATCAACTATACTTGTTCCCAGCCCATAAATTCCTGAAATTACTATTTCATCATAATGTCCATTTACGGGATTTACGCTGAATCCGACTCCGGCCTTTTCAGAATTTACCATTTCCTGAATTATTACTGCCGGAACATTTATTTCATTGTTTATTTTTCCTTCTTTTCTATATTTCATGACATGCGAGGAAAAGGAAGAAATCCATACTTCCTTCACTTTTTCCATTATATTTTCTTTTTTTATATATAGATATGTTTCAAACTGACCTGCAAATGAAAAATTGCTGCTGTCTTCCTCTATCGATGAAGACCTTACTGCATAATAGCTGTCGTTTTCTGCTATATTTTCTATTTCCTTCAAAAACTCTTCCTTAATTTTATGTTCTTTTATGACTTTTACTATATTTTCTGTTTTTCTTTCTGTATTTCCATCAAATATACTGTTCCAGTCACTTATTTCATCTTCATTTCCTTCTTTTCTGTTATATTCTTTTATCTCATTTAATATTACTTCCCTGAAATATTTATTTGTAACTACTGAGAATTTAGGCACATTAAATCCCTGAACTGCCAGTTCAAGCAAATTCTGAGCCTTTTTCCCTATCTTTTCTTCAAAGTCAGTTTTTTCGGTATATTTTTCTATTTTTTCAATATTGTAGATATATTTCACGCTTCTGTCCCCTTTCAAAGATGAAATCAAAACTTATTTTTCCAGAAATTCTTTCATATCCTCAGCTAAAGGTATTTCTATTTCCATTTCCTTCTTAGTTGCAGGATGAGTGAACTTTACCCTGTAGGCATGTAAAAACTGCCTTTTTACTCCTTTTTCAATATCTATTCCCTTTCCATAAAGTTCATCTCCAACAATTGTATGTCCTATGGATTTCAGATGAACTCTTATCTGATGTGTTCTTCCGGTAAAAAGCTCACATTCTGCAAGTGTCACATTCTTATCTTTAAATTTTTTTATGGGTTTTATTACTGTTTTTGCATACTGTCCTCTTTCATCTATAATTCTCTGCAAATTATCTCCATCCCTATAGATAGGCTTTTCTATAACAATTTCCTCATCAGAATCGATAATTCCATCAACTATCGCCAGATATTTCTTTTCAAATATTGAAAAATTCTGTAAAAACGCCTGAGCAAAGCTGTTTTTTGTTATAATTATGAGCCCTGATGTGTTCATATCAAGCCTGTTGTAAAATCTCGGTACCATTTCTTTACCGTATTTTTCCTTGAAATAATACACTATTCCATTTGCAAGGGTAAAATCAGCTTTTTTTTGTGTAGGGTGCGTCAGAAGAAAAGGCTCCTTGTTTACAATCAGTATGTCTTCATCTTCAAACACTATATCAAGATTCAGTTTTATTGGCTTTATATCTGTCCCCTTTTCCTTTTCAATTACCCTCAATATACCGCTTGAAGGCAGTTTTTTTGTAGTCCTTACCTTCTTTCCATTTAGGAATACCTCCACATTTCTGAGACTTCTTCCTGAATAATTCTGCACTTCCCTCAGATACTGGGATATTTTCATCCTCTGGTATTCCTTTTCCAGTCTAAATTTTTTCATGTTTTTATATTACCTCTTAAATTGTAATTTCTTTTAAGTTAAACTGAGATCTTATTGAGTCATCTTCTTAACTTTTTTATTTCCTCTTCCCATTTTAAAATTTTTTTCCTTGCCTGTATTATTTTGACTTCAAGAATCTTTATCTTTTCTTCTGATGTCAGGTCATTTTTCAGACTTTTTTCAATTTCATCTATTTTCTTTGAAGGCTCTTCTGCTTCAATAATTTCTATTACCTGCTCCTCAGGAATTTCATTGCTGCTTATATATTTTATTGTTCTTATGGAGAGTTCTTTAATTTTATCATTATGATATTTTAAAAATATTTTATATCTCTGTATTTCCCTGTAAACAAAATCCTTCTTCAGTCCAAGGTTGAGAAACCATCCGTTGAATGCGCCATTCTTATTGTTTGCAAGCAGTTCCTGAGTTTCATACAGTATTTTTCCTAACTCTATTGTATTCCTCTGTATCTGCATTATATTTCTTTTAGCTATTTCCTCTTTCTGGAGAAGTTCGTTTCTTGTTGTTTCATCTTCAATTCCATAAAATTTAAAATCAAAGTTACTTGTAGTTTCTACTGCCCGCTGAAATTTATTTCTTTTTTCTAAAATACTGTTAATACTCATCTTCCTCCTCCTGTAAAAATTCATCAACAAGATTTTTATAATCTATCGCCGCATTGGAGTAACTTCTGTAGGAAAATATATCTTTCTGCTGTTTCATTGAATTCAGTATATTCTGATCTTCCCTCACTGAAATTTCAGAAAATTCATTATTGGAAAAATATTTCATAAGTTCATCTTTTGTTTCCTTATAGACTATTGTATTCTGTTTTGTCTGTACAAGAAATATTTTTCTTATTTCAAGTTTTGGATTGCTCACCTTTGAAATATCATACATATTAAGCAGGTCTGCAAGTCCGTTTATATCTATGGCTGAACTTTTGGACGGAGCAAATATATAGTCTGTTGCCTTTAAAACGGCTTTCGTAAGATTATTTACAGTCCCTTCTGTATCAAACACGACATAATCGTAATCGTTGAACAGATAAAGTATATTTGCAATACTGTCAATCTGAGCCTGAGAATCCTGATTTTCAATTATAAAATAGCTGTCCATTTTATTTAATTCAGCATCTGAAATTATTATATCAATTCCGTTTTTCTCAATTATATATTTTTTTAGATCAGACACATTTAATTTTTCATACTGTTCTTTTATTAAATGAAACAGTGTATTTTCATTTTTCAATCCTAAATATACTGAAACAGCTCCTCTCGCATCAGCATCAATTAACAGGACTTTTTTACCCCTGTTATGCATAGCATATGAGATATTTACCGCTGTTACTGTCTTTCCTGCTCCGCCTTTCGGATTAACAACCGAAATTATTTTCATTTTTTCCTCCATTTTTATATTTTATATTATCGCACGCGTGCGACAATATTTTTCATTTATATTATACCTTAATAATCTTTTTTTTTAAAGTAAATATGAAAAAGACATAACCCTGAACATTTTGAGAAAAATCAATAAAAAGAGCTGTTTAAAGGAAAAAAGTGAATTTTCATATAAAAATCATATTTTTGAATTATTTAAAATTTTACAATGTAAAACAGGAAATGAATTTAGGAAAAGTAATCTGTTTGAGCCTTTAGGCAAGTCTTTGACTTTTCCTTAATGAATGACTGTTTTATATGAGTAAAATTTTAGCAAATGAAAAAATATGGTTTTTATGCAATTAATTCATAATTTTTCTAACTTAATCAGCTCCTCTATATTTATTTTTTTCTCAAAATAACTAACATTTTACCTTTTTCAAATGTTACTTTGCATTCATCAGAGATTATTAAGTTACTGACAAGACGGGAAATTTTTCTTTCCACATCAAGATTAAAAGTTTCATATTTAAAACCTTCCAATGTCAGATTTTCTATCTTTTCATCTAATGGAATTATAGAAAAACCATAATTTCTCTTATTAATTATTGAAAAAGATTCTTCTTTATAAAAGATTTCCTCATCTTCTGATAAAACTGCTATATTCGGATAATTTTCCATAAGAAATAAATTATTCAAAGTCAAATCCGTTCTTTTCCCTAAAGCTCCTAAAATATTTATTGCTGCAAATTTAGAATCACTCTTTTTTTCCATCTCATCAATTTTTTGCAGAATTAATTCAAAATCTGTGTAATCTTTTTCAGGATTATATTTCTCAATATTTATATTCTGAGATTTAAAGTATTCCAGAACAGAATTATCTATGGAATCTAAATCACCTATTATATAAGATGGCTTCTTTCTGTATTTATAAGCATAGTTTGCTCCACCGTCTGCACAGAACAGAACAGTGTTTTCATCAAATAGGCTATCTATAAATTCCTGAGAATACGTGTATTCTCCATTTAAAAACACAATCGCCTTCATGTCATCATCCTTTTTTTGTAAAATTTCTATATATTATACCTTTAACTAATTTTATAAAAAAACATGACCCGGAAAATTATTTCAATTTATATTTATAATTTTCAAAGGCCATGCCTAAAATTCACCTCTTAATTTAACATTAAAATTCTGTGTTTTGTAATCTTTTACAAAGCATTACTACTGTCTTAATTCCGCCATATAATCCTTTTTCATCTTAGCCAGAATCTTATCAACAATATCATTGATTTCCTTTTCTTCAAGAGTTTTAGTGTTATCCCTTAAAAGAATACTTATAGCCACACTCTTTTTACCAGGTTCCACTCCAATTCCCTGATAGATGTCAAACAGTTCCACTTTTTCGACTTTTCTATCAATTTTTTCAATTGTCTTGAGTACATCCCCCACCAGTATATTTTCATTCATTACAAGCGCAAGATCTCTTGGAACTGCAGGATATTTAACAATTCCTTCATAAACAAAAGGTTTGTTTATATATTTTTTAATCAGGTCTATATTAAATTCTGCAACAAGAACCGTCTTTTTATTCAAGTCAAAATTTTCCAAAACATCAGGATGTATTTCTCCAAAACTTCCAATATATTCCTTTCCAACAAATACATCAGCTGACCTTCCTGGATGAAATTCTGTCTGAACCGATCTTTTCAATGAAAAATTCTGAAATTTCAGCTTTGAAAAAATTTCTTCTACAATTCCTTTCAGATCATAAAAATCATAGTGAACAGGTTTTGGATTCCATAAAGTTTTATCATTTTCCCCAGCCAGTATAATTCCCAGTTTTATGTCTTCCTTTGCAAGTTCTTCAGCCTTCTCAAAAGTTCTGCTCACTTCAAAGAATCTTATATTTGAAATGTTTCTGTTCATGTTATCCTTTGCATTTTTTATAAGACTATATAACAATGTAGGTCTCATTGTAACAAAATCCTCAGTTATCGGATTTGATATATCAATCAGCTTATCTTCCGAAACTCCTGTATATTTCAATTTCTGCAGTGCATTTTTAGGAATAAAGCTGTAGTTTATAACTTCTTTCAGTCCTGCACTTGCACATATTGTCTTTACTCTGTCAGTAAGTTTTGTAGTATCAAGTGTGGCGTTCTGATTTATATCCACTCTTGGAAGAATATTTTCTATATTATCAAAACCATACATTCTGATTATCTCTTCAAAATAGTCCTGCTCAAGCTCCAGATCCCCTCTGTATGAAGGAGCTGTAAGAGTAAGAGTTTCCCCATTATCTTTAACATCTATTTCAAGATTTTTCAAAATTTCTATTACTTTCTCCCTTGGAATAACTTTTCCGACAAATCTGTTCAGTCTTTCAAAATTAAGTTCCGCTACTTTATTTTCATGTGGAACAGGATAAACATCCACATAACCGTTTAAAATTTCTCCACCTGCCACTTCCTGTATAAGATTGGCAAGTCTGTTTATTACTTTTATTGAATCTTCAACATCAATTCCTCTTTCAAATCTATATGAAGAATCACTTGACAACGTAAGCCTTCTTGAAGTTTTTCTAACATTCTGGGAATTAAAATGTGCAACTTCCAGAAGAATATTTTTAGTGTTATCTGTAACTTCCGAATCAAGTCCTCCCATGACACCACCAAGAGCAATTATTTTCTTGCTGTCACATATTACGATATCACCATCTTCAAGCTCTCTTTCCTGTTCATCAAGAGTTACAAGCTTATCTTCATTTCCTGCTGATTTTACTTTTATTTCGTTTCCATCAATTTTATTAAGGTCAAAAACATGGTTAGGATGATTCATTTCCATGAGAATAAAGTTGGATACATCGACTATGTTATTAATACTTCTAAGTCCAACAGACTCTATTCTTTCCTTAAGCCATTTTGGACTTTCCTTTACAGTCACATTTTTCAGAATTCTTGTTACATATCTTCTGGAAAGATTACTGTCTTCTATAGTAACTTTTACATTATCTGACGTTTTCTCTTCGATTTCATTTTTTATTTCTGTTTCAGGATATTTAAGCTCCTTACCGTAATATGCTGAAAGCTCCCTTGCAATCCCAATGTGCGAAAGACAGTCAGGCCTGTTTGGAGTTATTTCCAGTTCAAATACAGTATCGTTTATTCCAAGATAATCCTTAAATGGCACACCTACAGGTGCATCTTCAGGAAGGATTATAATTCCATCCTTGTCACTTCCTATTCCCAGTTCATCTTCAGAACATAACATTCCATTTGATTCTTCCCCCCTTATTTTACCTTTTTTAATTGTAAAGTCTTCTTTAAGTCTTGCTCCCACCTGTGCCAGTGCAACTTTATCTCCTGTTTTATGATTTGTGGCACCACAGACAATCTGAAGAATTTCTTTTCCGTTATTTACCTTACATAAAGTCAGACTATCAGCATTTGGATGTTTTTTTACTTCCTCAAGATGTGCAACAACAACCTTATCAAGATTTCCACCCACTATATCAATTTTTTCAACTTCCTGTCCTATCATAGTCAGGGCATTTTCCATTTCATTTATTTCTATTCCGTCTAAATCTATATATTGCTTTAACCAATTTAAAGAAATCAGCATTTTTCCTCCTTAATTTTCATTTTCTGGTACCATTACAGTACGTTCTTTCCATCTTTTGGGAATTTAAAATAATCTTACCAATATCGAAATACAGATTTATAAATTCCTGTTTAATATTAGAACTGATCTAAAAATCTTACATCATTATCATAAAATGCCCTTAAATCATCAATTCCATATTTTAGCATTGTAATTCTTTCAAGTCCAAGTCCAAATGCAAATCCCTGATATTTCTTAGGGTCTATTCCTACACCTTCAAGAACTTTCGGATTTACCATTCCGCTTCCAAGAATTTCAAGCCATCCTGTTCCCTTACACACTCTGCAGCCTTTTCCTTTACATACACCGCATTCAACATCCATTTCTGCCGAAGGTTCGGTGAATGGGAAAAAATGAGGTCTGAACCTTACGTTTCTTTCTTTTCCAAATATTTTCTTTACAATATTTTCAAGTATTGCCTTGAAGTTTGCAAAAGAAACATCTTCACCTATCATAAGCCCTTCCATCTGATGAAACATAGGAGTGTGAGATACATCGTAATCAGGTCTGTAAACTTTTCCGATAGATACCATTCTGAAAGGCGGCTTTCTGTCAAGCATATATCTTATCTGCATTCCGGATGTCTGTGTTCTAAGCACCACATCATCCTGAATATAGAAAGTGTCAGACACTTCCCTTGAAGGATGAGTTTTTGGTATGTTCAATGCATCAAAATTATATTTTGTATATTCTATTTCAGGCCCGTCAACAATGTCAAATCCCATATCAGAAACTATTTCCTTTATTTCAGCAACTGTTTTTGTCAATGGATGAAGCGAGCCTTCATTTGCCTTTCTTCCTGGAAGTGTAATATCTATAGTTTCATTTTTCAGCCTTTCCTGTTTCGCCATTTCCTTTAATGTATTAAGCTTTTCATCAAATCTGTCCTGCAGAATGACTTTTAATTCATTTGTAACTTTACCGAATTCAGCTCTCTTTTCAGCGGCAACTTCTGCCATTCCTTTCATTATGGCTGTAAATTCTCCCTTTTTACCTAAAATTTTTACCTTCAGATCATTCAGTTCATCAAGATTTCCTACATTATTAAGCTTTTCCAGTACGTCCTCTCTTAAACGGGACAGTTTTTCCAACATATTTCCTCCTTAACTTATACTAAACATTTATAGTTTCTTTTCATATATATTATTTTCATTTTATATTTAACTTAGATTATAACACAATTTATAACTAATTTGTACCTTTAAGACAATTATTAATTGAAAAAGTTTTATATTAATGTTATTATCAGATGGAGAGAAAATTCAAACTCAGAAAGGATTATATGAAAATAATATACGTTATACTTGGATTTATTTCAATGGGTCTGGGAATTGCCGGTTCTTTTCTGCCAGGACTTCCTACTGTGCCTTTTCTTCTTCTGGCAAGTTTCTTCTTTGCAAGAGGATCCGAAAGATTTCATGGATGGTTTACCCAGACAAGGATATATAAAAATTATCTCGAAAATTTTGAAAAGAATAGAAGCATGACACTGAAAGCCAAAATAGGATTACTGTGTCTATCAAGTACAATGATTGCATTTCCTATTTTTCTTCTGAAAAATAATTATTTAAGATTGGTACTTATTCTGGTTGTAATATTTAAATATTATTACTTTATATTCCGTATAAAAACTTTAAAACCGGATAAGTAATATTATTTTATAAACAATCTTTTAAAATATATAATATTAGGAAAACGAATACAAAAAAACATGATTTCAAACTTTCTAAATTTACTTTATATTATCAAATCTTGAATAATATAAAATAAAAATTTTGACAATCATGTTTTTATTATATTCTAATTTTTCTTATACTTACTCGGCAAAACTCCAAAAAACTTTTTAAAAGCCATTGAAAATTTGCTCGGACTGTCATATCCCACTTCAGTCGCTATGTCCAGTACATTTTTCTTCGATGATGTGTCTAATAAAAATTTTGCATAATTCATTTTTATTTTCTGAATATACTGAAAAATTGTTATTCCTTCCACTTCCTTGAAAATTGCCTGAAGGTGATAGTTACTCATTCCTGTAATCTCACATATTTCCTTTATTGAAGGAATATCAGATACAGAATATTCATTTATAAGTTCCTTAATGTTTTCAGCGGTTATTTCATTACTAATATCAGCTTTATTTGATGAACCTATCTGAAATTCCAGAATATAAGAGATAAATTCCACAACTTTTGTCTTGAATAATATATATTCATTTATATTGTTAATGTTTATATTCTTAATCTGATTTAGCATAATTTCAATTTTTGAATTTGTTTTTGCATGAATCAGAATATTTTTTTCAAATAATTTTAAGATCCTTTCTTTCCAGTTATACAGTACTTTGTTACTAATGGAGCTCAAAAAACTGTACTCCAGTTTATCTACATTAAGAATGAAAAGTATTTTCTTAAATTTCCTGTCTCTGAATTTATATTTATATCTCTCATTGTTATTTGACCTATACATTAGAATAGTTCCTTTTTTCAATGTATAACTCGTTCCATTATCCGAATAAATATCTGCGCTTCCTTCAACACAGTACATTATCTGGATAGTATTTTCTGAATTCACTGCCAGAAATATTTCTTCATCCACTTTTTCAAATACTTCTAAAACAAGTATCCTATAATCATCATTAAGATTGAACCTTTCCAGTGTTGCCTTTAAATCGTTCTCTGTTTTTAACTTTATATAATACTTTTTACTGAACGCCGTCTCCCTTTCCCTAAATTCAAATATTCCGTTTTTATCATTCTGATTTATAATTTCGTTCAGCCTCTTTTTAAAATCCGCAGTCCTCTTTTTTTCTTTTTCCATATATTATTTTCTCATTTTATTTCTTCTATTTTTCATTTTTAATGCCTTTTCTTTTTCTTTATTATTCCTAGCATTTATAATTAATACTAAAACTATAACAATTGTTGGAATGCTTATACCTATAATAATCATATATGTATTAGTATTCCCATCTG
>ERZ773068.539-NODE-539-length-20016-cov-5.063724_pt1 | contig 20016 bp, 16 predicted proteins | sample MGYA00580620_ERZ773068 | MGnify/ENA primary metagenome ERZ773068 (study PRJEB29015, sample SAMEA2737983) | human oral metagenome | biome: human oral; feature: human-associated habitat; material: dental | place: China | collected 2101 ... | reverse complement strand
ATTAAAAATTTATTAAAATAAATAAAATTTTGTGGTATTAAAAATATTGTGTAGTATTGTCCAGTTAATTTTAAATGAATTAATAATGAGAAAGTCTACATTAGAGTTCGGGTCATTTACCCGAAAATTGCCAGTAGCATTATGTTACTTATTTGCTACGGCAGTGTTTGCACAGAATGCCCAAGAGGTAAAGGTTCTTCAAAGCAAGACGAACCTAAAAGGATTGAATTTATTAGGCAAGCAATTCCGCAAAGGAACGCTAAACAGAGCGCAGCTGGAGTCCAGAGCAAAGGAGATGAACATTCCGTTCACCACCGAGTTTGGAGGTAAGTTTTACCAGTTGCAAGGTTTTAACGCTAAGGGCTTGCCATTGTACTATGTAACGAGCAATGCTGGAGCAGCGGAAGGTACGGGAGTTACAAGGCTTCAGACGAGCCCAGGATTGGAACTTCAAGGAGAAGGTATTGTTCTCCGTGAGTGGGATGGAGGAGCTGTAAGGCTTACCCATCAGGAGTTTGGTGGAAGAGCCAAAATGGGTGATACCTCTACACGGCTTAATAGCCACTCTACCCATGTGGCGGGGACAATGGTTGCCAGTGGAGTAGATAAGAAAGCGAAAGGAATGGCACCAAAAGCAGAGCTTATCGCCTATGACTGGAATGATGATGAGGATGAAATGACAACAGCTGCAACTAACGGGGCACTTCTTTCAAATCACTCTTATGGTTATTTAGGAGGTTTTGAGTATGGTAACTGGTCAGGAGCTACAGGTTGGCACTGGTTAGGAACTGATGATGATACAGAATATGTAGGCTATGGACATTATGGAGAAACGGATGCTCAATGGGATTTAATCTCAAAAAATGCTCCTTATTACTTGGCGGTAAAAGCAGCAGGTAACCCAAGAGGAGATGGTCCTGAACCTGGTGGAGCACACTATGTAAGAAAATTAGAGAATGGTAAATTAGTATGGGCAAAATCTACAAAAGTTCGCCAAAAGAATGGGGGAGCCAATGGTTTTGATTGTATTAACCACGGAGCAACGGGTAAGAATGGGCTTATTATCGCAGCGGCTCATAAAATCCCAGGTGGCTACAAACAGCCAAGTGATGTAAAAGCAGCGAGTTTCTCAGCTTTCGGTCCTACCGATGATGGTCGTATCAAGCCAGATTTAGCAGGTATAGGTGTAGGTGTATATTCTACAACATCAACAGGTGACGACCAATATACCTCTTTGAGCGGTACCTCAATGGCATCTCCGAATGTAACCGGTTCACTCGCTTTATTACAAGAGCATCACAATAAACTCTACAGCTCGTTTATGAAATCTGCTACGCTAAAAGCATTGGCGATTCATACAGCAAATGAAGCTGGCGAACATCCGGGACCAGATTATCAGTTCGGTTGGGGACTTCTCAATGCCTTTAAAGCTGCAGAAGTATTATCTACCAAAGATAAATACTCAAAAGTAGAAGAGGTTACCTTAAATAATAATGGCACTTATACCCTAAAACTCACGGCAACAGGAAGTGCACCATTAGTTGTAACCATTGTTTGGGATGATGCCGTAGTAGAGAAACTTCCAGATGCTACGCTTAACAACAGAGAATCCGTATTGGTAAATGACTTGGATTTACGAGTATCCGATGGAGCAACCACTTTCTTCCCTTGGAAATTAGATGTAAATAATCCAGCGAACGCTGCTACCAAAGGCGATAATACCAAAGACAATGTAGAGCAGGTAGTGATAGAAAACCCGGTAGCAGGCAAGGAATATACCATCACCGTAAGCCATAAGGGTGACCTGAAAAAGAACGATGACCAGGGTAAATTAGTTCCTGCAGCTTCTCAAGACTTCTCTCTTATTGCAACGGGAATTAACAATGGTGTATCAAAAGACTTGGCATTAAAATCCGTATCCTTACCACCAGCTAAGGAGTATACAAACCAAACGCCAGTAACGGTAGAGGTAGAGAACTTAGGAAGTGCATCTGCAACAGGAGCTAAACTTAAATACAAACTCGTAAATGTAGACAATGGTAATGCCGTAGAGCATACAGGAGAAGTAGCATTAGAAGAAGTAGCACAAGGAAAGACGCTTAGCAAGTCGTTTAATGTAGATTTATCCAAATCATTTGTGAACTACAATATAGAGGCAGAAGTAGTATTTACAGGAGATGAGGTAACGATGAACAATACTGCATCAGTAAGTGCGTATGGAGTAGTTGCATCAGTAGAGAATCCTGGCGAGTCTCATTTCTTTGGTTTCGAGGAAGACTTGGAAAAGAGCGGCTGGGCAGTGAAAGATGTAGATGGAAACGGAAGAACCTGGATGAAATATACAGATGCAGACTTAGCAAATACAGGAAAGAGCTTTGCGGTTAACTTCCCTAATAGAGCAAAAGGTACAGACGATTGGTTATTCTCCAACCCTATCAAGGTGAAAGCAGGTAAGCTCTATATGCTGGAGCTCTACGCAGGTAGATTCCAGAATGATGAAGAAAACCTTGAACTCTTCTATGGTGATAGCCCAGAAATATCAGCAATGACCAATAAGTTGGGAGATAAATTAACCCTTGCTCCAAGTTATAATAAAGTAAATAGAGAATTTACTCCTACAAAAGATGGTGTGATCTACTTAGGATTCCATAATAAGATGGATGCAGATAAGGCCTCTTATGCTGTAGCAGTAGATGATGTATTGGTAAGATTTGCAGAAGGGAAACCATCAGCAGACTTTACAGTAGCTAAAACGAGAGTTAATTCTTATGAGACTATTCAGCTGACTAACAATACAACAACCGCTTCTACTCAGCCAGCTACTTACGAGTGGTCATTCAGCCCGAATACAGTAGAGTATAAAGACGGTACAACAAGCACATCTAAAGATCCGAAAGTAAGATTTACAGAAGAGAAACAGTATTCAGTAACATTGAAAGCAACGAACTCTTCAGGTGATGATGTTAAGGAGAAAAAAGACTTTATCACTGTTAAGAATACTCCATCTCAAGCTAAATTTATCACTTCAGGAAATTCAATCTTTGAAACTGAAACGGTAGCATTTACTAATAAATCTACTGGTGATCCGCTTCCTACATCATTTGAATGGACGGTAACGCCAAGTGATAATACAGAATTTGTAAGTGGTACTACTTCTACATCTAATAACCCAGTAGTTAAGTTTAATAAATCCGGAGACTATAAAGTTTCCCTAAAAGCAACTTCTCCACAAAACGAAACCACTGCTGAGGTAGATATAAAAGTAGCAGGAGTACATAATTCCGTGAAAGATCTTTCAGCTACTCAAGAGAATAACAAGGTAAATCTCAAGTGGGTAAGACCTAATATGAACCCTTCTTATACTGAAGGATTTGAATCCGGAAAAATACCTACCGAGATGACAGTCTATGACAATAATGCAGATAAAATGAGCTGGATGATTTCTGCTTTTAATAAAGCAAGTGGAAATTATGGACTACTCAATTATGGTTGGTACTTCAGAAGTATGGATGTAGATGACTGGATCGTAACTCCTAAAATAAAAGGAGGAGCAGAAGTGCTTAAATATTTTGTGAAACACGACTATGTAGAAAGATATGATGTGTATGTAGTGAAAGCACCAGCTTCTGGTAAAGCACCAACGATAGATGAAATCAAAGCAACAGGTGAAATTGTTTACAAGTTTGATGGAACTGAAAAAACTAAAGGTACATTTGTTGAAAGAGAAGTTGATATCAAAGAACACTCTAAGGATGACTTCTTCGTAGTGTTCCACCACAGAACTACAAAAGATGATGACGCTCTTCTCCTTGCATTAGATGATATCCAAATAGGATATAAAGATAATGTAAGCTCTGATAAGACAGTAGCTGCAAAACCATCTGATGAAGCATCTGTTGACTTGAAGAAAGTAGTACGAGAAGGTGTCAGAATCGTGAAGTCTGATGAGTTTGAAAATCCATACAAAGCAGAAGCACGAGAGCAAGTGCCAGTAGAGTTTGGAGCTACAGACCTTCCTAAACTTGAGAAGTATGAGATTGTGAGAAACAATGTGAAGCTCACCGATATCACTGATATCAATACCTTGAAGCATACCGATACTCTTACCCAAACAGGTTCTTATACCTACGATGTATATGCGGTGTACTCCGATGGTAAGAAGTCTGATAAGGCAAGTGTAACGATTGTTGTAGATAACCTTTCTGCTTCAGAGGTAGTGAAAGGTGGTCTGAAAATCTATCCAAACCCATCTGATGGTAGATTTACTATCGAGCTTGGTAGTGGAACTTCTTCAGTTCAAGCACAGGTTTATGACCTTTCAGGTAAGCTGATCTTCAAGAAGGATTATAGCGGCAGTAGGGCTGATCTCGACCTTACCCACTATCCGAAAGGCGCATATCTATTGCACCTTACCAATAGCAAAGGTGAGAAGCAAACGGCTAAACTCATCGTTCAGTAAGGTAAGTTTTTCATAGCTTAATCATTTGAAAGCGGGTTAATGAATATTAGCCCGCTTTTTTATTCAATAGTAAATCTATCTATCAATCCATTGATAAAAGGAGAAGTATCTGAAAGCAATTTATTTTTTTACTCTATATTTGCATCTTGATTTCATAAAAGAACTTATGTCGGGAAATAATTCCACTCAGCATCTTGATACAAGTAAGCTCACGCTCATTGGTCTTTTGGTATCTATGGGCATCGTTTTCGGAGATATTGGTACTTCTCCGCTCTATGTAATGAAGGCGATTATTAATGCCCGCTTGGAGACGGCGGCTATGCCTTTGGATGAGTATATAGAGGGTGCGCTCTCGTGTATTATCTGGACGCTTACCTTGCAGACAACCATAAAGTATGTAGCGATTGCCCTGAGGGCAGATAACAAAGGCGAGGGCGGGATACTCTCCCTCTACTCCCTTGTGAAGCGGATGAAGCGCAAGCATCTTTATCTCTTTGCGATTATTGGGGCATCTACTTTGGTTGCGGATAGTGTGATTACGCCATCGCTTACGGTAATATCGGCTATTGAGGGGCTTAAAATCTATAACCCCGATACTCCTGTGGTGCTTTATACCTGTTTTATACTCTTTATCGTATTCTTTGTGCAGCAGTTTGGCACGAGCAAAATAGGGAAGTTCTTCGGCCCAGTGATGATTATTTGGTTTCTGGCATTGGGGATTTTCGGGGCTAATCATATTATGGGCAACTTATCCATTCTTAAATCCTTTAACCCCATCTATGCGTATAATCTCATCTCCCATTCTCCGAGTGCGATTGTGGTGATGGGGGCGGTATTCCTTTGTACTACGGGTGCAGAGGCAATGTATTCGGATCTGGGGCATTGTGGGAAGCAGAACATCCGTGTGAGCTGGATTTTTGTGAAGGCAATGCTTATCCTGAACTATCTGGGGCAAGGTGCGTGGCTGCTCGATAATCATTTAAAGGTGCGTGAGGGAATTAATCCATTCTTTGGGATAATGCCAGATTATATGGTATTCCCAGGTGTGCTGCTCGCTACGATGGCAGCGATAATCGCCAGCCAAGCGGTAATTACAGGGGCATTCACGATGTTTTCTGAGGCAATGTCGGTTGCCTTTTGGCCTAATCAGCAGATTGAATACCCGAGTGGGGTAAAAGGGCAAATGTATATTCCGAGAATCAATTGGGGGCTAATGGCGCTTTGCTTCATCATCGTGCTCTACTTTCAGGAGTCTCACAAGATGGAGTCTGCCTACGGGCTTACCATTACCATTACGATGCTGATGACTTCTACGCTGCTCATCTTTTGGCTTAAAAAGAAACGGGTAAAGAAATGGCTCATCATCGTCTTTGCCATTACTTATCTCTCGATAGAGCTGGGCTTTTTCTATGCGAATATCATCAAGTTCTTAGATGGAGGCTGGATTACGATTGCCCTTAGCGGGTTTATGATGGTGTGTATGTATGCGTGGTTTAATGGGAGAAAGATTAAGGCAAAATTCCTAAAATATGTGAAGTTTGAGAAGTATGTCCCCATCATAAAAGATATGAAACTGGATGAGACCATCCCTAAATATGCTACTAATTTGGCTTTTCTTAGCCGTGCTAAAAGGGAGGACGAGATAGAGGCAAAAATCATCTATTCCATTATAAGGAAGCAACCGAAAAGGGCAGACCATTACTTTATTTTAAATATCATTAACCAAGAAGACCCTTATACATTTAAGTATTATGTAGATGAAATAATGCCGAGTACGATATATAAAATTAACTTCCTCCTCGGGTTTAAGGTAGATAGGAGGATTAATGACTATTTTGACCAAGTGCTGAAAGACTTGATGGAGGCCGAAGAAATCCCATCGAGGAGTGGTTTCCCATCATTGAGGCAGCATAATGTACCCCCAGATCTGAAGTATGTGATTATAGATAATACTTATATTAATGACAATCTCCTCACCCTGAAAGAGAAGATTATTCTCAATATCTATAGTTTTGTACGGTATATCGGCAGTGATGATTTCAAGGCGTGGGGGGTATCTCCTCACAATGTAGTGGTAGAATCTGCTCCTCTGCTCGACCAAGAGATTGTAACAAAAAAACTCGAGCAAATCGAGTTTAGAAGGTATCATGCGTAAAGGCTAATTGCTAATAGCCAGTTGCTAGAAACCGATTAGAGTTCTTTTCTAAGCCTTGCTACAGGTATATTGAGCTGCTCACGATACTTGGCAATTGTTCTTCTGGCGATATTATAACCTTTTTCTTTCAGGATGATTACAAGAGCATCGTCTGTATAAGGTTTTTTCTTGTCCTCTTTTGCAATAGCTTCGAGCAGGTGTGTTTTTATTTCTTTTGTAGAGACTTCTTCTCCATCATCATTTATAAGGCTGTCTGAGAAGAGGTCTTTAAGAAAAACAATTCCATTAGGTGTATCCGCATATTTACTCCTCACCACTCTTGAAATCGTAGAGATGTCAAACCCTGTTTTATCGGCTACATCTTTTAGAATCATTGGTTTTAATGATTTATCATCTCCTGTAATAAAGAATTCTTTTTGTAGCTCTGTAATGGCTTTGATGGTTTGTAATAGTGTGTTTTGTCGCTGATTCACCGCATCTATATACCACTTAGCAGCATCGAGTTTTTGCTTGATGAAAAGCGCTGCCTGTCTATGCTCGGCAGAGTCTTTATTATGCGAGTAGGTAGAGAGGATATCTTTATACTCATCAGATACACGGAGGGTGGGTGCGTTTTTACTGTTGAGAAGAGGAACTACCTGTACATTTCCCTCGTTGTCTTCATCGAGTTGGATAGTAAAATCGGGGATAATCTCCTGATTGATGGTGATGGTCTGGGTATCAAAATTTCCTGCAACTCTCGGTGAGAGTTTTGAAATCTCATCAAGGGCATCTTTCAGTTCTTCTTCAGAGATGCCGTATTTGTTCATTATTTTGGAGTAATGCCTATTGGTAAGGGCATCAAATTGATTTCTCAGGATATCTGCTGCAAGGGAAACCGCTTTATTACTGCTGATTTTTTTCTCTATTTGCAGTAGCAAGCATTCTTGGAGATTTCTGGCTGCTACACCTGGTGGGTCGAGTTTCTGTACATAGTTCTCCAGTATATTTTCTACCTTTTCTTGGGTAGTGTATATCCCTTGCGAGAAGGCAAGATCATCTACCAAGGACTTTACTTCCCGTCTTAGGTAGCCATCCTCAGGGTTTAGATTTCCTATGATATAGTGTGCGATGTTGAGGTCTTCTTCAGAGAGGTCTGCCATACCTATTTGCTCCATCAGATAGTCGTAGAGGGTTTGTCCTTCAGTGAGGAGGCTTTGGTTATCAAATTCTTCGTCATCTGGGGAGTAGTTGCTGGCAGCTGTTTTATAGCTTGGCTCATCATCAAAGAGGTATTCATCTACATCAAAGTCGGTTTCTATGGATTCACTTCCTTCACTTTCAAGTTCTTCATCGGCTGCTTCGTATTCATCTTCATTATCATCGTCAGAGACTTTTTCAAGGGCAGGATTTTCTTCCAGCTCTCGTTCTAAGTCCTGTTCAAAGTCAAGGGTATGAAGCTGGATGAGCTTCATTAGTTGAATTTGCTGAGGAGCAAGTCTTTGACCTAATTTTAATTGAAGATTTTGTTTCAGCATAATTTGTTTTATTTATTTTGCAAGGCAGATGTATTCCAATATTTAAAGCTTAAAACTCTGCATTTTTTGGTGTTCTTGGGAAAGGGATTACATCTCGGATATTCGTCATTCCCGTGATGAAGAGCACAAGCCTTTCAAGTCCCAAGCCGAAACCTGCGTGAGGTACAGAGCCAAATTTTCGGGTATCGAGGTACCACCAAAGTTCTTTTTCATCTACATTCATCTCCTTCATTTTTTGGATGAGTACATCATATCTCGCTTCTCTTTCGGAGCCACCGATAATCTCCCCGATTCCTGGGAAAAGTACATCCATTGCTCCTACGGTTTTACCATCTTCATTGAGTTTCATATAAAACGCCTTGATTTCCTTAGGATAATCAAAGAGTACTACAGGGCATTCAAAGTGTTTCTCTACGAGATAGCGCTCGTGTTCAGACTGGAGATCTGCCCCCCAAGCCTCAATAGGGAATTGAAACTTGCCTTTCTTGTTTTCCTTAGATGCGAGTAAAATCTCAATAGCCTCAGTATAGGAAACCCGTTTAAATCGTTTGGAAACCACATTTTGAAGTTTCTCTATAAGTCCTTCTTTGGCTCTCTCTCTTTCGGGTTTTTGTTTTTGCTCTTCTGCAAATCGTTTGTCAAGGAATTCTAAATCATCTTTGCAGTTGTCTAATACATAATTGATAACGAATTTCAGGAAGTCTTCTGCAAGGTCTATATTATCCTCTAAGTTGTTAAAGGCTACTTCTGGCTCTATCATCCAAAACTCGGCAAGATGTCTTGTGGTGTTGGAATTTTCAGCTCTAAAAGTTGGCCCAAAAGTATAAATTCTTCCCAGTCCCATAGCTGCTGTTTCGCCTTCGAGCTGTCCAGAAACGGTTAGGTTGGTTTTCCTTCCGAAGAAATCTTGGGTATAATCAATCTCGCCATTCTCATCTTTTGGGAGGTTGTTCAGATCAAAATTTGTAACGGAGAACATCTCTCCAGCACCTTCTGCATCAGCTCCCGTGATGATGGGTGTATTAATATAGAAGAATTGGTTTTGATTAAAGAACTGATGAATAGCAAACGAAATAGCACTCCTCAATCTAAATACAGCACCGAAAAGATTGGTTCTGAAACGGAGGTGTGCCTGCTCTCTGAGTACCTCCAGAGAGTGTTTTTTAGGTTGAAGAACGGTTTTTTCCAGTTCCTCACTGAAATTGTCCCCTAAAACGGTGATTTTTTTTGCTAAGATCTCTATGCTCTGCCCCGCTCCTTGGCTTTCTATAACTTCACCTTCTATTTTGAGGGAAGAAGCGGTCTTGATGTTTTTAATAAGCTCTTCATCAAACTGTTCAAAATCTACTACTATTTGAAGATTAAGTATAGTAGAACCGTCATTAAGCGCGATAAATCTATTGGAGCGAAAAGCTCTTACCCATCCTTGAACAGTGATATTGTGATGAAGAAATCTCTTATAATCCGATAAAATATCTTTAATCGTATGTTTTTTCATTGTCTAAAAATATGCTGCAAATGTAATAAAATACCCTTTATTCATCAGGAAGTAGTATGGGCTTTATTTCTTTTTCCTATTGTAGAGGACTTCTGTGATTTTACCTCCTACCCAAGAGAAAGGGAAGAAAGTGAGGAAGATACATATCTTGTAAAAAGTAGGATGATGGGGAAAGATTATAATATCTAGCATTGCGAAAAACAGCAGAATAAAGCCTATCAGTAAAGCATAAGCTACTTTGGCATATTTTACGATGATGGCAGTAGTTACGCCTCCCACTATGGCAGAGATACCTGATAAAAAAAGCAGGTAGGCAAAGAAGCCTGTATCTCCTTTCCTCGTTTCCAAGAAGTTTTCCCAGTTCTGAAAGGGGGAGAAATGCTCGTAAGTAACCCATTCAGAGTTGAGCCTAATCCCCAAGCTGATAACGATACCCGAAACTAAAAGTCCAACAAATACTCCTAATGTATTCCTAAGAAAGTTCATTTCCAAAAATTTATTCAATAGCTCAATTGATCACTATTGATGTGCAATCATAGAGATTTCCACCTCTACATTTTTAGGAAGGTAAGACACTTGAACCGTTTCCCTTGCAGGATAGAACCCCTCTTCCAAATATGAAGCATAAACCCCATTCATTACGGAAAAGTCCTCCATATTTTTAAGGTATATCGTAGTTTTTACTACATTTTTAAAAGTCATTCCTGCTTCTTTTAAGATGGCTTCAAGATTTCTCATTACTTGATGTGTTGCCTTCTCTATCCCTTCTATGATTCTCCCTGTTTCTGGGTCTGCGGGCATTTGTCCAGAGATATATAATATCCCGTTTGCCATATTTGCTTGTGCATAAGGTCCAATTGCCGCTGGGGCTTTTTCTGTAGAAATAATAGTCTTCATATACTTAAAATATGATGTATAAAATCTCACAAATATAATATTAACTCACAAACTGGCAAAACCGATAGCATTGGTTAAACAAGTATATCACTAAAAAATAATACATTTTTTTAAAAAAAAAATTTGGAGGTTTCGAAAAAAGATATATCTTTGCACCCACAATTGAGACAGAGATATGGCAAATCATAAATCAGCATTAAAAAGAATCAGACAAAACGCAGTAAAAAGAATGCGTAACAGATACTATCATAAGACTGCAAGAACAGCTATGAAAGTATTAAGAAATGAAGAGGATAAAGCAGTGGCTCAAGAACAATTACCTAAGGTGATTTCTTTATTAGACAAGTTGGCTAAGAAGAATATTATTCATAAGAATAAAGCAGCTAACTTAAAAAGCAAGCTTACAAAGCATGTAAATAAATTAGCTTAATTATAAAGCTGGCCCGTTCGTCTATCGGTTAGGACTCAAGATTTTCATTCTTGCAAGAGGGGTTCGATTCCCCTACGGGCTACAAAAGGAGAAACTTATTTAAGTTTCTCCTTTTTGTTTTGGGTGGTTGCTCGCTATTGGTCAAATTCAGTACTTTGAGTAATATTACCATTATCCTCTATGATAAGATATTGATAGCTGGGAAATTTTTTAAGGAGGCGGAGCCCTTTTTCTTTGCCCAAAACCATTACGGAGGTGCTGAGCCCATTGGCAGTTTCTGCATTTTCTCCTGTGATGGTTACACTGGTGAGACCTGTGGAGGGATAACCTGTTTTAGGATTGATGATATGGGAATAGCGTTTGCCACCAAATTCTACAAATTTTTGGTAATCCCCAGAGGTTACGATAGCTGTGTTTCGGAGTTTTAGAACTTTGAGGACTTCACCAGACTGGAAAGGGTCAGCAATACCTACCGTCCAAGCACTACCATCGGGTTGAGTTCCCCAGAGGGCAATATCCCCAGAGGCATTAATGATGCCAGCCTGTACGCCAAGTTGCTGCATTAGAGCTTTGGTCTTATCGGCAGAGTAGCTCTTTCCTGTAGCTCCGAAGCCTATTTTCATCCCTTTATTTTTTAGGAAAATGGTAGATTTTTTTCGGTTGATAATAATATTTTTATAGCCCACATTTCTTATTGAGGCTTTCACCTGTTGAGGAGTGGGTGGAGTATCCATAGAATCATCAAACCGCCAGATTTTATCCATTGCAGCGATACTAATATCAAATGCTCCATCTGTAATTTTGGAGAACCAAAGTGCCCTTTCTGTAAGTTTGATAACTTCTGGGCTCACTTTTACTGGGCGAATTCCTGCGTTTTTATTCACCTCTGAAATCTCTGTGGAGGCTCGCCATTCCGAGATGAGGTTTTCTATTCGAGAGATTTCGGCAATGGCAATATTTATTTTCTCCTCTGCAGCGGTAGAGTCTTTATCTACGATGGTAATATCAAACCTGCTGCCCATTAGCATTATGGTTCTGTGCCTTGCGGTTTGGGCATAGGTGATTTGCAGGGAGAGTAAAAAGATAGCGAGGGTCTTCATTATTTAATAGCAATCACTTAGAATTCTGGAATTGTGTTTATATCTTTCGAGGCTTAGGAGCTGGTGCTTTTGGCAGACTTCAGTGAGGTAGGCTTCTACATCGGCGAGCATAGAAAGTGCCCCACAAATCATAATAACACCATCGGATTTCAGGATTTGAACCAAAAATTCTTCATCTTTACGGATGAGGTCGGTTACCCGCTGAGGTTTTTCACCCCGAGAATATCCAACGGTGAAGCTGTGCAAGTTTCCTTTTTGGATGAGGCTTTTTGCTGTTTCTTCTATCTGTTGAGTATTTGCATTTCTAAATCTAAAGCCGCAGTAGAGATATTTCTTTACACCTCGGTGTTGCTCACTCATCATTCCGAGGAAAGGCGCAGTACCTGTACCATTGGCAATCATCACTACATCGCTTGTGTCTTCTGGGAAGTGGAAGGCAAGGTTCTCCACTACTTTTGCTTTTATGGTTTGCCCCAGTGGTAGCCTGTACAAATACTGAGAGCCAAGCCCATTTTCGTGCAGCTTTACGAAGAGCTGAATGCTATTGCCCTTTTTCCCGATGGAGTAGAGCCTTTCTCTGCTGTCGTTTGCAGGATATACAGCGAGAATATCTCCAGATTGGAATGCTCTCTTGCGGAATTGAGGCTTAAGGGAGATGGAGAAGGTTTGATTATCTTCATCAAGAGGGGTTTTCTCCACTACTTTGAATTTTTTAAGTCCAGAAATCTTAGCATTATAGAATGAAGGAGAGGTCATCAGTGGGGTAGAGGTCTTTTCATTCCAGAGCTTCACCCATTCTACGAGTTCATCGGCAGATTTATCATTCACCAAATGTAGGGGGATACTTCTTTCTGCCCATTCTTGTGAGGAGAGGAGAGCATCTATCTTTTTAGCAAATCCACAGAAGTTGGAGTATGTTCTCGAACCGAAGCCCACAACAGAAAACAGGGTATTGGGGTTTTGCTTAATGTCGTTAGCGAGTAAAGTCTCAAATTTTTCAGCATTGGCAGGGGCATCTCCATCACCATAAGTGGAGGTGAAGATAAGGATGTGCTCCGCTTTTGGGAAATACTGATAGTTATTAAGATATGAGAGAAAGACTTTTTTGCCACTTGTGAGGAGCTGCTGTTGCACTTTATTGGCAAAGCCTAATGTAGTTCCGTTTTCTGAACCTACGAGGATAATGCAGTCTGCATCTTGGGCTTTGAACTTATTCTTCACCTTGGACGCGGTTCTTTTTAGGGTGATAGCAAAGCCTGTGTAGATAAATACAAGAATGTTAAGCGTAGCAATTGCCAACACGATTGCCCACCAGAGACTGGTTCGTCCCGTATGTAAGTTCAGGCTGAGATTGGCTAAAAGTACAGCGGAAGGGTAGAGGGTTTCCTTAGTGATTTCACCAGAAAAAGCATTTACTTCTAATTCTTTGGACTTTAATTTTAATATAAAGACCTCGTCTGGGTCGTCATCTGAGAAGGGAAATTCTATTTTTTGTACCTCGCTGAGCTTGGTCTGCCTGAAAACTTCAAAATCGGCGATGTTTTTTTGTGTATCGGTGTGTTTTGCTTCATAGGTTTGGGTGATTTCTTTTTGTTCGGGGATGATTTTAAACCTTTTCAGAAATAAATAAGTCCCCGTAAGCGATACTACGAAGATGGGAACTAAGAACCACCTCCCCGCTGAGGTGTGTAGGAATTGCGAGAGCGAGTCTTTGTGTATTTTAGCAAAGAAACCGAAGAATCCTTTTTGTCTTTTGATAATCATTATGGTGCCTGTAAGGCTAATCATCAGGAGGAGAGCTGCCATTATCCCTACTATAAATCGTCCTTTTTCGTGGAGAAGAAGCGAGCGGTGAATCCCTTTTACTTCCTGTATAAATGGGCTTTTTTTAAGGGGCTTGCCAAGTATTTTCCCATTGTTTGGGTTGATGATGGCTTTTACTGCATTGCCGTCTTCATCAAAACCATCGATGCTTACGAAATGGTTAGGATCTATGCTCATCTCTGTAATCTCAGGGTAGTTTTTTTTGAGTACAGGCAGCGTTTTGGCAAGGCTAAGCTCTTCAAAATTCTCTACTTTATAAGGGTATTGGGTTTTATTGATAATGATATTCCCCGCTAAAATAACGCCTGTAATTGAGATCACGAGTAAGAATACCGACGAAATAATCGCAAGGATAAGGTGTGCTTTTCTCCAGATGGATGATGTCATTTTATTTTTTTAATAGATAATAATGCGTGTATAAATAGAAAAATCAGGGAGAAGACTTTTTTGGATGATTTCATCGCTGGTGCAATCTCCCCGATTGGTAGGCGGGTGCCTTTTGTATGGTGGTTAGAGTTTGTTCAGTTTTACGGTACGCACATAGCCTTTGCCGCTTACTTTTTTAGAAAAATCAGCTTGAGTAAGGGGGATTACAGCGTCTTCCGTATGGTATTTTGCGTGTTCTACGGCAGATTCTATCCTGAGTTTATAGCCTTTATCAAAGACAGAATCATCTATATTGAGAACGGTAGTGCTCCTATCGCCTGCACCTACGGAAGCTCCCGTAATCGCACTGAGCTGCTCGGGTTTTTGGTTCTGAGCTTTAAACCACTCTTTGAGCCCTTTGTACCATTTCTTATTATCTCCCATTACGGCGAGGGTTTTTTCGTATTCTCCATTAGGATTGATGAGAGAGACTACGAGGTAAGCATTTTCTCCATCATAATTGGTCATTTGGAGCATTAGTTTGTACTTGCTGCTCTGTGCCTGTGCTTGAATGCTAAACAAGAGCGCAAAAAATCCGAATAAAAAACTTTGTTTTAAAAATCTCATAAAAATTTAATTTATAATTATTGATTCAATTTATTTTAAAAAGCTGAGGTCTATATTCTGATGAGCGAGGGCTTCATTATCCTTAGCGATGTCATAAGCCGTTTCGTCTAGGTCTGTTTTAATTTTTTTATCAGCCCCAAGCGAGATGAGGTATTTCAGAATCTGATCATCCTTTGCCACTAATGCTGCCTTGTGCAGTGCGGTGAGCCCATCATTATTCTTCGCATTAATATCTGCTTTTATAGGCGAAAGGCTTCGGATGAAGTCCAAGTTATTCTTAGCCGCTGCGATATGATAAACCGTGCTCCCATCTCTGAAGGGCTGGGCAAAATTAAGACCTTTTTCTTGTAGGAGGAGGAGCTTCGGAAGGAAATCTTTATCGGCTTGCCTACCTTTTTTGGGTACTCGGAACGAATCCACGAGCACAAAAGCAAGGCTATTCCCCTTCGCATCGGTAGTGCGGAGGCTTGCACCCTTTTGGAGGAGGAAATTTACGATTTCTGTGCTCCCCGTTTTTACGGCATTCAGTAGGGCGGTCTCTCCATTCGCATTTTTAGCATTGATGTCTCGGCAATAAGGGAAAAGCTGTTTCACGATGCTAAGACTTTTACCACCGCAGACCAGCATAAAGGCGGTGTTTCCGTTTTTATCTTTTCGTGAGGCATCTGCTCCGCTTGATAAGAGGTAGTTGATCACTTCCTCCTGCTTAGGCTTCCTCGCTACGATGTGGAGCAAGGTCTCTCCTTGTGCATTCGTGATTTTGGGGTCTAATTTCAGCTCACCGATAAGGTAGAGGTAGGGCTGCACACCATTCGTTACCTTATGTGCCCCTTCGGCTACGGCGAGCAGGGCAGAGGAGTCGTATTTTACCCCTCGTTTTACGAGCGTTCTCAGGTTTTCTACATTATCACCGACCAATGCCGCGTAGTAGAATGCACCTCGCCCCTTTTTGTCCTCTACTTGGAGGCTAAGCCCTTTGGAGATGAGCTCATCGGTTATTTTGAGCCCCTTATCCTGTCCAATGCAGAGCAGAAGCAGATCGGCACCCTCAAGCTGTGGGTATTTTTGGCGGATATCAAACCCATTTTTAATATAAAGTTCTAATATTTCTGGGGTAATATTCCCACCTCTACAAGCATAAACTAAGGGATTTGCCCCTTTATCATCTAAGGCATTCAGGTTGGCTCCTTTTTTTATCAGGTGCTTTACTACCTCGTAGAGTTTAGCATTGGTTGCCCAGTGCAGGTAAGTTCTCTCGTGGAAGAATTTCTTTTCTATATCCACCCCTTTTTGGTCAGTGAGGTATTTGATGACCTCTGGGCTTGCTTTTGCCATTATAGCCGCAAAAATAGGGTCGCTCGCGCCTTCGGTATTTTTAAAGTCAAAGCCTTTGCGCACCTCTTTCTTTACTTCTTTTAGGCTTGGTGCGCCTTCCCAGAATTTAGCCTCCGAAAGAGGAGATTTTTGCTGGGCAGAAATCAGCATCCCAGCGCAAAAGAATGATGAAATGATGAACTTTTTCATAAAGCAGTATTTTATATTTTGCTTGCAAATATAGAGAACAAAAACCTGATAAGTACCATTTATTTATAGATGGTCTTAATTAAAATTTCTGAATAATGAATTGAATAGATTGGAATGTCCTCTTTGCAAAACAATCCTTTGGATAAGGAGAAGAGAGAATAGTTAAAATGCTACAGCTTCGAGTTATTGAATGTGTCTAATTATCCATAGAATGCATATCATTAATAAGTGGGGTAGATCAACTAAGTAGTGGGATTGGTATAAAAATACTACCTTTGGTCACAAATTTTGATGAGATGCAGGGTATTCTTTATTTCGTACCTACACCTGTTGGGAATTTAGAAGATATGACTTTCAGAGCGATAAAAATACTGAAAGAAGCAGATTATATCCTCTGCGAAGATACCCGCACTTCGGGAGTTCTCTTGAAGCATTTTGAGATTTCAAAACCGCTGAAATCTTATCATTTGCATAATGAGCATCAATCCACCCAAAAAATTATAGACGATTTAATGAATGGGCAGCGCATCGCGATGATAACCGATGCGGGTACTCCTGGGATTTCAGACCCAGGCTACCTCCTTGCAAAAGCCTGTGCAGATAACGATATCCAGATGATATGCCTGCCCGGAGCTACGGCTTTTGTTCCCGCTTTGGTGGTATCGGGCTTGCCCAACCACGATTTTTATTTCGCGGGCTTCCTCCCTCAGAAAAAAGGGAGGCAAACCAAACTGAAACAGCTCGCAGAGGAGAAAAAAACCATCGTTCTCTATGAAAGTCCCCATAAAATCAACACAACTTTGGAGCAAATACAGGAATTTTTCGGCGAAAATACGAGGATAAGCCTTAGCCGAGAGATTTCTAAGAAGTTTGAAGAGACAAAAAGAGGTACAATCGCCGAACTGATCGTATTTTCCAAGTCTAAAACCCTCAAAGGAGAAATCGTTCTGGTGATTAATAACAGTATTTGATTTGAAATTTATAAACTATAACATAAAATGAAACAATTAGAAGGAAAAGTTGCCATTATTACAGGAGCAACACGAGGCATCGGAAGAGGTATAGCCGAAGTTTTTGCAAAAGAAGGAGCTAAAATAGCTTTTACCTACGCTGGCTCGGTAGATAAAGCTCAATCCCTCGAAAAAGAGCTTTCTGTGCTTACCAAGATTAAAGGTTATCAGTCTGACGCCTCCGATTTTGATGCCGCACAAAAGCTCGTAGATGAGGTTCTCACAGAATTTGGCCAGATCGATATCGTGGTGAATAATGCAGGGATTACTCGGGATAATCTCCTTCTCAGAATGGGGAAAGAAGATTGGGATACGATTATAAAAGTAAACCTTGACTCTGTATTTAATCTCACAAAAGCGGTTATAAAACCAATGATGAAGGCTAAATCTGGTGCTATTATCAATATGACTTCCGTAGTGGGCGTGAAAGGAAATGCGGGGCAAGCAAATTATGCGGCATCAAAGGCGGGAGTTATTGGCTTTACAAAATCTGTGGCATTAGAGCTCGGCTCGAGGAATATCCGCTGTAATGCTATCGCACCAGGTTTCATAGAAACAGAAATGACTGCCGTTCTTGATGAAAAAGTAGTGCAGGGCTGGAGAGATGCCATCCCTCTAAAACGAGGAGGCCAGCCAGAAGATATTGCGAATGCTTGTGTATTCCTCGCAAGCGATAAATCTTCTTATATTACAGGGCAAGTGCTTAATGTAGATGGAGGTATGCTTACCTAAATAAGAAAAAAAATAATGAGACTTTAAGGCAATTGGTTTTACCAGTTGCTTTTTATTTTATGCTTGTAATTCGTTGATTTTTAGATTTTGAAAATCTATATTATATGATGATTAAAATTTTTAGCCGGATATTCGTCTTTAAAAAGCTGTTGATTTTCAAAATATTTTACTGCTAAAATTTGGAGATAAGAAAATATTTTATACATTTGCGCACTCATTTTAGGGGTGTAGTGTGCTCATTTGAGAGCGAAGCCCTTAAAATACTGGAGAATAAAAAGATAATTTTTATATATATTTTTATAAACAATGTCAGGTATTATTGGAAAAAAAATCGGGATGACTTCCCTTTTTGACGAGAACGGAAAAAATATTCCGTGTACCGTTATTCAGGCGGGTCCTTGCTCGGTTTTACAAGTCAGAACCTTAGAAAAAGACGGCTATAAAGCTGTTCAGTTAGGTTTCGATGACAAGAGTGAGAAGAATGTCGGTAAGGCATTGGCTGGTCATTTTAAAAAGGCTGGTTCTACACCTAAGGCAAAGTTGGCAGAATTCTATCACGAATTCGTAGATACTTTGAATGTAGGTGATGAAGTGAAAGTGAATCTTTTTGCTGAAGGAGAGTATGTAGATGTTACAGGTACTTCTAAAGGTAAAGGATTTCAGGGGGTAGTGAAAAGACACGGCTTTGGTGGTGTTATGCAAGCAACTCACGGTCAGCATAACAGGCTAAGAGCTCCTGGTTCTATCGGTGCGGGTTCAGACCCATCAAGAGTATTCAAGGGGATGAGAATGGCTGGAAGAATGGGAGGTAAGCAAGTGACTGTTCAAAACCTTCAAGTGTTAAAAGTAGATGAAGAACAAAATCTTTTAGTTGTAAAAGGTGCTGTTCCGGGAGCTAAAAATTCTTATGTAATTATCAGAAAATGGAACTAGTAGTATTAAATACACAAGGAAAGGAAACCGGAAGAAAAGTAACTCTTGATGAATCAATTTTCGGAATTGAGCCTAATCAGCACGCGGTTTACCTAGAAGTGAAACAATACCTTGCAGCACAAAGACAAGGTACTCATAAGTCTAAAGAAAGAAGTGAAATAACCGCTTCTACTAAAAAGCTTAAAAAACAAAAAGGATCTGGTTCTGCAAGATATGGTGATATTAAATCACCAGTATTTAAAGGTGGAGGTAGAGTATTCGGACCTAAACCAAGAGATTACAGATTTAAATTAAATAAAGCTGTTAAGAGATTAGCTAAGAAATCTGTTCTTTCTCAGAAATTGAGAGATAACAGCATTAAAGTTTTGGAAGATGTGCAGTTTGCTGCTCCTAAAACAAAGGATTTCATCAATGTATTAAATGCATTAGAGCTTAATGGTAAGAAATCTTTGTTTATCCTTCCAGAGGCTAATAAGAATGTATATTTATCTTCAAGAAACTTGCCAAAAACTAAGGTGTTAAATTATAATGAGATTTCTTCTTATGATTTAATCAATGCAGGTGAGATTGTTTTCTTAGAAGGTGCAGTAGATAAATTTCAAGAAAACTTAAAGAAATAAATCGTATGTCAGTAATTATCAAACCAGTTATTTCAGAAAAAGCTAACTATCTTACAGATCTTAGAGGGGCTTATTCTTTCTTGGTAGATACTAAGGCGAATAAGATCGAAATTAAGAGAGCGATAGAAGAGGCTTATGGAGTGAAAGTAGCAGATGTAAGGACGATGATTTATGCACCGAAAGTTTCTGCTAAGTATACAAAAAAAGGACTTCAAATCGGTAAGACAAATAAGCTGAAAAAGGCTGTTGTTACTCTTGCAGAGGGAGAAGTTATCGATATTTTTTCAGTATAAAATAAGTTTTAAGCAGTAAGTGAAATCGCTT
>ERZ773068.506-NODE-506-length-20731-cov-5.326997_pt1 | contig 20731 bp, 20 predicted proteins | sample MGYA00580620_ERZ773068 | MGnify/ENA primary metagenome ERZ773068 (study PRJEB29015, sample SAMEA2737983) | human oral metagenome | biome: human oral; feature: human-associated habitat; material: dental | place: China | collected 2101 ... | reverse complement strand
TAGACGAAACAAAGCAAATCTACAAAATTCCTACGTTTCTTTTAAATATAATAGATTCATAAGGTTTCAGAATAATTTTCCCGTCTTTGATTTCAGGTTCTGTTTCGTAGTTTGATAATAGAACTTGAGCATTTTCCAGTTCTGTAACCCCGTTTCCTTCCAGTTCAAATTCCACTTCAGGTTCATAGAAATTACTGATTACAACTAATTCTCCATTTTCTCCAACACGTTTGTAGGCATAAACACTTTTATTTTCCAAATCAATGTTTTCATATCTTCCTGTTATCATTAATTCTTCATTTCTTCTTAAATCAATTAATTTTTTGTAATGATAGAATACTGAATTTTTATCTTTTAAAGCCACTTCAGCATTAACTGTCCTATAATTTTCAGGTACTCCGATCCACGGAGTTCCAGTTGTAAATCCTGCATTTTCAGAATCATTCCATTGAACAGGCGTTCTGGAATTATCTCTTGATTTCTGAATTAAAATTTCAATAGCTTCTTCTTCAGAACATCCTTTATTGAGTAAAATTTTGTAATTATTGGTTGATTCAACATCACGATATTTACTAATATCATCAAAATATGGATTTGTCATTCCAAATTCTTCTCCCTGATAAATATAAGGCGTCCCTTGCAGTCCATGAAGAACTGTGGCAAGCATTTTAGCCGACTCCCTATGATATTCCTTATCATTTCCAAATCTTGACAATGCCCTTGGCTGATCGTGGTTATTCCAGAAAGTCGCATTCCAGCCATTTCCTTCATACATTCCAATTTGCCATTTAGAGAATATCCTTTTTAACTCCACAAAATCAAATGGTGCTTTTGCCCATTTTTCTCCATTTGGATAATCTACTTTCAAATGATGAAATGAAAATGCCATTGATAATTCCTTTTCATCAGGATTTGAATATCTGATACAGTTATCAAGGCTTGTAGAAGACATTTCTCCAACCGTAATAAGTTCTCCTCCACCAAATGCCTCTCTATTCATCTCCTTCAAAAATTCATGAATTCTAGGCCCATCTGTATAAAATCTTCTTCCATCAGGTACAAATCTTGTATCACTTCCGTCATCATTCGGAAATCTCTGATTCTTTGATATAAGGTTTATAACATCCAGTCTAAATCCATCTACACCTTTATTCAGCCAAAATTTTATCATTTCATACACTTTTTTTCTTACATTTTCATTTTCCCAGTTTAAATCAGCTTGCGTAACATCAAACAGATGTAAATAATATTGCCCTCTCTTTTTTGAATATTGCCAGGCATTTCCTCCAAATTTTGATTGCCAGTTTGTAGGCTCTTTTCCATCAACTGCATCTTTCCATATATAGAAATCTTTATATTCAGTATCTCCGGCTTCAGACTTTTTAAACCATTCATTTTCAGTGGAAGAATGATTTACAACAATATCCATCACTATTTTCAGCCCTCTTTTATGTGCTTCAGACAGCATTTTCTCAAAATCTGCCATTGTTCCATAATTAGGATCGATATCATAATAATCGCTTATATCGTATCCATTATCATTCTGTGGAGATTTATATATTGGAGTAATCCAGATTACTTCCACTCCAAGTTCCTTCAGATAATCAAGTTTCTCGATAATTCCCCTTATATCTCCTTCTCCACTTCCAGTCGTATCATTAAAGCTTTTTGGATAAATTTGATAAACTACCGATTTATGCCACCATTTCTCTTCAAAATTTTTTTTCATACATCTTCCACCTTTCAGTTTTATATAATTATTTTTTATTTAAAATCCCTTTTTAAAAATTATATCTCAACAAGCTCAAATTCTTCACATAAAACTTCCATATCCTCGTTAAATTTATCTCCAAATTCTTCCTTAAAAAATTTTATATGTACTTTTCTCCAGTAATCAAGGGATTTATCTCCCTCTCCTTCCATAAAAGCATGTTTTTCAGATACTTCTCTAAATGGAAGTGAATAAACTCTTGTATTTCTTGTCAAACATACTTCATTTCCTTTGCTGTCCAATATTATATTTAAATCACCTTTTTCAGGAATTCTCTCATTATCAGGGTCGTATAATGCAAGTAGTGAAGTTGTCGCTTTTTTCTCACCTTTTGCTACAAGCTGTGCAAGTTCATCTTCCATTTCCGGAGTATTACCAAAAGAATACCTTTCAATATGAGTATTTTCCCTTTCTTCTTCACTTAAAGATTTTAGATATGTCTCTATTATCTGATTTATGTTCATATTTTCCACCTCTTTCTTTTTTAATGAGCTATTTAGTAGAATAGTCATCGTAATCCCAATATTCATCTGAATTTGTACAAATTTCAGAAATAGTGTATTTTACACTGTCAACGATTCTTATAGAAGTCAAGTATGGTTCTTTTTCTGAATATTCAAGTTCAATTCCGTCATTTTCCACTCTAAATCCTTCATTTGCATTTTCTCCCATATGATCAGGCAGATATTTGTTTATATAGCCTAATGACTTTTCACTCTGACCATCTTCCCCTGTTACTACACTGGAATAAGTTCCATTTACATTACTGACTTTAAAGCTTTTATTATTTAGCTCCGCTACCTGAAAATAAAGTTTAAATCCCTTCAGTTTTTCTATTTCTTTCTTTGTCTTTTCATCATAGAATATCCCATTTTTATAAATAATATTTGCTATTTCATCTTTCTTATCAGTTCCGTTTCCATAAAATTCCAATCTGTAAGTTCCTCTCCATACATTTTCCTTTTTATCCTTAGTGAGCTTTATATGGAGAATTTCTCTTCGCGTAACAAGAAGAAGCTTATATTTATTATCGTTTCCACAAAATTCATCCAATGTCTTTTTATTATTATATACACTGATAATTTTCTTATTTGTGCTATTAATCTTTTCTATATTATTTTTTCTTGTAAAGAATGATAAAATAATAAAGAGTCCAATTATAACACTGAATAATCTACCTACATATACTTTCTTTATTTTTATATTCTTTTTCCAAATTAAAATTCCAACAATAAATATTATTAGCTGAAAAATCATAAAAGCCACTATTAAAACAATATTGTCAAATAAGAGAAGTTTCCACATAAATAATAACAGATTTTTTGAATAATAACTACAGATAGTAACTAAGCTGCTTAACATTACAGAAATAGATATTATTCTTTTTTCACTTATATTTTTTAATATACATCTTATTTTATAGCCAAATACAAAGTTCATTATTGTAAAAATGATTATTTCAAAAAAATACGCTACTGTTAAAAATGCAAATTCTTCTTCAACTTTTATCCATGAGTAATAAGAATTTATAGCATTATCATTCAAAGGAATAAGTACAATTAAAAGAATTGCTGCTAAAAAATATGGAAATACAAATTGAAACAGTAAATATAAAATTGAAAATTTTACTGTTTCCTTATGTATCACATTATTATTACTATTTTCCATTTTTTTCCTTTCATAACTTGAAAATTATCGTGTCTATTCTGTTACATTCTAAACACCAGTTTTATAATATCAAATGCAAGAATTGTAACCATAGATACGAGTATTACTCCCCCCAGCCCCATTTTTTTCAATGAAAAATATACAATTACACCTATTCCTGCAAAAACCTTAATCAGCCCAAATGCTCCTGTTCCTGTTGAAGTAAATATATCAGGAAAAATTAACAGTATTAGGACAGTATAAGGCAATGCCTCAAAAAATTTATTTATAAACGGATTATTTTCAGGTAATTTTACAAACAACGGTAATAATTTAAACGACAAAGTTATTAACGCCGTTATTATAAGTAATTGAACTAATAAAATTTCACTCATTTTCTACTGTCTCCTTTTCACTTTCTTCCTTATAATGTCTCAACGCATATAGCGAACTTGCTGTAATCATAATTATTATTAAAGTCCATCCCTTGCTTATATCCTTCAGTACAGGGGCAAACATGAAAAGAAGCTTTAATCCTATAGCCGTAATAATTACTTCTGCATATTTGAGACTGTTTGTTAATGAACTTACAAGAAGGCTTAAAAATGTGGCATATAGCATAAAATTCAAACTTGCCGCAAAAACTTCCGGAATCAGATTACCAAAAAGCGATCCTGCAATTGTTCCTACACCAAAAAGAACATAAGGCATTGTATTGACCCCTATTACATACCATGCATTTGTAGCCTTTCTTATTGTGAGGTATGCAACAGCTTCATCAGTAAGTCCTATTCCCATCAATATTTTTTCAAATAGAGTAGTCTTATTTGAAATCTGCCTGAACATTATTATATTCAGCAACGTGTATCTTAAATTTATTACAAAAATTGAAACTATTATTTCAACAGGTGTGGATTTCAGCTCATACACCATTTTTAAAAAAGCTGTCTGTGCGCTTCCGGCATACAGTCCAAATGACATTACTATAGCTGTAAACAGCTTCATTCCAAAGTTTTTTGAAATAAGTCCTATTGTTATCCCAAAGGGAGTATAGGCAATACCTATACCCATTCCGTCCCTTAACCCCTTTAAATAATTTTCTAACTTCCCATTATGTGCCATTTTCTATTTTATAACTCCTTATCTAAATTAACTTTATAACTTTTATTTTTTATAATTTAATTTTAAATCTTATCTTGAAACTAATTTACTCCTCAACATTTAAAATTTTTAATGAAAAAAGTATGAAATAAAGCGTTATGAAAACATCCTATTTTGTTTTCATAGCTTTATAAATACTTTTGAATATAAAAATTTTAAGTTGAGAAATTTTTTTGCAAGCTTTTTTACTAAAAAAAGCTTCTTATTTCAATAACCCCCAATTCTTCGCCAAACTTCCATTTGCACTCAGTTTTATATCCTCAAACTTTATTGTTCCTTCCATTATTTCCTTGATTTTTTCCATATATTTTTCAGAAACTTCATCTTTTACCTCAAAAATAAGTTCATCATGAACCTGAAGCAGCATTTTTATGTCATCATTATTTTTAAATTCATCATAAAGCTTTATCATCACTTTTTTTATAATATTTGCGGCAGTTCCCTGAACAACAGTATTTACTGCCATTCTGTTTGCCTGTGCCTGAAGATTTTTATTGCTTGAATTTATGTTGTTAATATATCTTCTCGTTCCATAAAGCGTTTCTACAAAACCGTTCTGTCTTGCATTTTCTAAAATATTTTCAAGAAATTTCTTTACTTTCGGATACTGTTCAAAGTAAGTTTTTATATATTGTGAAGCATCAGCTACAGGAATTTTAAGCTCCTTTGAAAGCCCAAAAGGTGTTTTTCCATATAAAATACTGAAATTTATTACCTTTGCTATACTTCTTTGCTCCCTTGTTACCTGCTCTTCATCAGTCTTAAAAAATATTTTTCTTGCTGTCAGATCATGCAAATCCTTGTCTTTTTTATACGCAAGAAGTAGATTTTCATCCTTTGACAGCTCAGCCAGAACTCTCAGTTCAATCTGGGAATAATCAAATGAAACCAGACTCCAGCCATCCTGAGAAATAAAGCCTTTTCTTATTTTAATTCCTTCATCTGTTCTTACAGGAATGTTCTGAATGTTAGGATTTGCAGAAGACAGTCTTCCTGTTGATGTTCCATTCTGATTAAATGTAGTATGAATTCTGTCTTCTTCATCTGCAAGTTTAGGTAATGGTTCTACATAAGTTGAAAGAAGCTTAGTAAATCCTCTGTATTCTAACAGTTTTTCAGCTATTTCTATCCCTCTTAATGCCAAAACTTCCAAAACCTCCACATCTGTAGAATAGCCTGTCTTAGTTTTTTTGACAGGTTCTATTCCCATCTTTTCAAACAATACTTCTCCTAACTGTTTTGGCGAACCTATATTAAAGGTTTCCCCTGAAAGTGAATAGATATCCTTTTCCAGTTTTTCAATATTTTCCTGTAATTCTTTTTTATAATTTTCAAAATATTTTTTATCAATTTTTATTCCAAAATTTTCCATGCTTGCTAGAACAGGTACAAGTTTATTTTCCAGATTTTCAAAAATATCATGTAAATCTTCTGTTCTCAATCTATCTTCCAGTATTACTTCCAGTCCCTTTATATAAAAGGATCTTTTCCATAAAAATTCAGCTTTTTCTTTATTATCAACTTCACTTATTTTTCTTTTCTTAAACTGTTCCTCAAATTTTTCGAGATTTATTCCCAATTCAGAAAAAATTATATTTTCTAAATCCTGTGAACTTTCAGTTCCGAGTACGTACCACGCCAACATGACATCAAAATATTTTTCACATCTAATCCCTGTTTTTATATACTCTTTCACATTATAAGCAGTTATCTTTTTTGATCTCAATATTCTGTATATTTCCTCAACAGCATCACCATCAGCTTTTTCTTCATTTAACAAGACTATATTTTTACTGCTGTCACATACTGCAAGACCAAACTCATTTCCAAATAATGCTATTTCATCATCCATTTCTGATAGAACTTTTGCCGCCTCATTCCATTCTATTACTTCTCCCGTAATTTCTGTCAGATTTTCCTTCAGAATTTCTTCTGAATTTATATTTTCATTATTTCTGTTCGGATGATTGGCAACTCCTCCAAATAATGAATTTTCTTCAGTATCATTTTTTTCACTACTTACTGAACTGTCAGCTGACTTTTTCAGCTGATTTTCAATAGCTGCGGCAAACTTTTTAAATTCCATCGCCCTGTATACTTCAAGTAATTTATTCAAATCTTTATTTTCAAGCTTTAATTTATTCTTGTCATATTCTATTTCTATATCCCTGTATACAGTTGCAAGCTTTCTGCTAAGAAAAGCATTTTCCTTATCCTCAATAAGTTTTTCTTTTCTTTTTCCCTTTATTTCATCAATATGTTCATAAAGTCCTTCAAGATTCCCATATTTTTTTATTAGTTCAACTCCTGTTTTCGGGCCTATTCCTGAAACTCCCGGAATCCCGTCTGAAGAGTCCCCCATCAGACCAAACAGATCAGGAATTTTATCAGGGGTAACTCCCAGATATTCTATAACATCCTCATCTGTTCTTATATATTTAAATAATGAACTTTTCTTATCTCCTTTTCCTAACAGGGCAATATTTATTTTTCTATTTACAAGCTGTGCCAGATCTTTATCTCCTGTCACAACATAAACTTCTATTTCCTCTTCAGTATCTTCAGAAAATTTTGTGGCAAGTGTAGCCATGACATCATCAGCCTCATAGCCATCTATTTTATATTTCGGTATTTTATATCCTTCAAGTACAGACATTATGTATTCCTGCTGTACCACAAGATCCTCAGGCATACTTTCCCTATGCGCCTTATATGTTTCCAATTCTTCAGATCTTTTTAACTCGCTTCTTTTTATATCGAGACAGGCAACAAGATAATCAGGAGAAAATTCCTTTAATACCCCTTCCAGAGTATTTACAAACCCATAAGTTGCTCCTGTTGCCAAGCCTTTTGAATTTCTCATTCCCATTAGAGCAAAATGAGTTCTGTACATAATTGCACTTGTATCCAGAATAACTGCTTTTTTCATATGTATCCTTTCATTTTTCACAATATCAATAATTACATTTTCATTATTATAACATATTTGCTAAAATACTTGATATATAATTTTATTTATTTTTTTAAAAAACAACCGTTTTTCGCCTTGACTATTTCGCTTTTTTAAGGTAAAATTATTTTGACATATAAATATTTTATATCATATATCCACAATATATCGTTAATCTATTTATAATTTAATGTTATAGCAATTTTTTTAATTTATAAACTTATTTAAATTACTTAAGTTAGTTTTAATAGAGTTTCTTAAATTAAAATTAACTAACAAAGAGGAAAAGGAGAAGAAAAAGTATGACAGAACGAGAAAAGCAGATTGTTAATCTTATTAAAGAGAATCCTCTTATTACACAAGAGGAAATTGCTGCAAAATTAAATTGTGCAAGAACTTCTATTGCAGTCCATATCAGTAATCTTATGAAAAAAGGTGTTATTCTTGGAAAAAAATATATCATCAATGAAGACCCTTATATTTTAACTATTGGGGGAACAAATGTTGATATTCAGGGAAAATCACACACAAATGTTGTCCGTTATGATTCAAATCCTGGGATGATAGGTATTTCATTTGGAGGAGTTGGAAAAAATATAGCAGAAAATATATCTAGACTAGGTATAAGTTCAAAACTGATAACAGCCCTCGGAGACGATCTTTATGGAAATGATATCATGGAATATCTGAAAAATCAGAACCTCGATATCAGTGATATATTGTTTCTTAAAAATCAGCCTACTTCAATGTACCTATCTATTTTAAACGATGATAAGGAAATGGAAATGGCTATTTCTTCTATGGATATCTGTAAAAATATTACACCTAAGTATCTTGATACTATTAGAAAAAGAATTGTTAATTCTAAACTCATTATTCTTGATACAAACCTTGAGGAAGAAACTCTTAGATATCTGGCATTTCTTAGAAGAAAGCCACCTTTGATACTTGATACCGTTTCTACTAAAAAAGCAATAAAAGTAAAAGATTTTATTGGAAGGTTCCATACTATAAAACCTAACAGAATGGAAGCAGAAATACTTTCAGGTATTTCAATTTACTCAAAAGATGATATGAAAAGAGCCGGTGATTACTTCTTAAATAAAGGAGTTAAAAAAGTGTTTATTTCATTAGGTTCAGACGGTGTCTTCTTCATGACAGAAAACATAGCCGAAACTATTAAAATTCCTCGTATCAATCCTGCAAGTTCAACAGGTGCCGGAGATGCATTTGTTGCTGGAATTGCATATGGTGAATATCATGACTATGACATTAAATCTGCTGCTAAAATTGGATTAGGAGCAGCAATCCTTACTTCTTTAAGTGACAAGACAGTAAGTGAACAGATGAGTATTAAAAATGTAGAAAATATAATAAGGGAGATGGAAATATAAAATGTTGAAAAAATATCTTGAAATTAATCCGGAAGTAAAAAATGCACTTGAAAATAATGTTCCTGTTGTGGCATTGGAATCTACAATTATCTCACATGGAATGCCTTATCCACAAAATGCTGAAACTGCATTGAAAGTGGAAAGTATAGTAAGAGAAAATGGAGGAATTCCTGCAACAATTGGAATAATAAATGGAAAACTTAAAGTTGGATTATCTCCAAATGAAATTGAATTATTAGGAAAAGAAGGGGAAAAAGTTGCAAAAGTAAGTAGAAGAGATATTCCTTACATTGTGGCAAATAAATTAAATGGCGCAACTACTGTGGCATCTACCATGATAATAGCAAATATGGCAGGAGTTAAAATATTTGCAACAGGTGGAATAGGAGGTGTCCACAGAGGAGCTGAAACTACAATGGATGTTTCTGCCGATTTAGAAGAATTGGCAAACACAAATGTTGCTGTTATCTGTGCAGGAGCAAAATCAATCCTTGACCTAGGTCTTACTCTTGAATATCTTGAAACTCATGGAGTTCCCGTTTTAGGATACAAAACTAAGGAATTACCTGCATTCTATACTAGAAAAAGCGGATTCAACTTAGATTATAAAATTGATTCTCCTGAAGAAATTGCTGAACTGTTACATACAAAATGGGAGTTGGGATTAAATGGAGGAGCTGTTATTGCAAATCCTATTCCTGAAGAGTATTCAATGGACAGTGAAGTTATAAATAAAGTTATAGAAAATGCTATTTTAGAAGCTGACAAGTTAGGAATAAAAGGAAAGGATACTACACCATTCCTTCTTGATAAAATTCAAAAACTGACAGAAGGTTCAAGCTTGAAAGCCAATATTGAACTGGTATTTAATAACACTAAACTTGCAACTCAGATAGCAAAAGAACTTGCAAGATTAGGAAAATAATTTAAAAGAAATAAAAAAGTCATATTTGTTTTATTTATCAAAATTTTACTGATAATAAAACAGTTATTCATAAAAAAAAGCACTAACTCGCCTACTGGCCCTGATAGTGCTTTTTTCTAATTTTTATTTCCGTTTCTATTTTAAAATTATTGAATAATTTACAAATATGACTTTTTACAAATTTAAAAACTACTTTTCCATATACCCATAATTGAAATCTGTTATTCCAGTAATACTTCTTCTAATAATTCCTTTTATATCTGGATTTCTATAGTGATTTTCAACAGAAAAATATAGAGGAGCAATAACAGCTTCGTTTACAAGTATCATTTCTGCCTCATTTATTTTTTTATCTCTTGCATCTCCTGAAGACATTTTTGAAATTTCATCAACAAGTAAGTTATACTGTTTCTTTGACCATATATTTTCATTCTTTCCATCATCTTTTTTCCATCTTTCAAGATACGAAAGTGCATCATCAAATTTTGGAGACCATGTATTTAAAACTATATCGTAATCTCCTGTTCTTGTTTTATTCAGTCTTTCTTTAAAGGGAACTACGGTAACATTTGTTTCCAGTCCTAATTTTGTTTTTAATTCTTCCTGCAGAAACTGAATTTCAAGTTTTTCAGGATCTGAATTTCCAGATAAAAGATTTAATTTTAATGTTGTAATACCTAATTCCTTTAATGCTTCAGAATAAAGCTTTTTTGCTTCTTCTATATCATTATCCTTAAAATTATCAGCGTCAGGATATTTTTCCCTATATTTTTTAGAATATCCAGAAATCATACTGCTTATTAGAGATTTTGCAACTACTGAACCATCTTTTTTTATTTCTTTTACGTATTTTTCCCTGTCTATTACAAGTGATATTGCCTTTCTTAATTTTTTATTCTGCAAATATTTATTACTTAAATTAAAATCCAGATACCATATTCTTCCATTAAGGAATGTATCTACAGTCCCTTCTTTTCTGTATTTTTCCAGATTATAATTTTCAATTCTGGACATATCTATTTCCTTATTTTTTATAAGATCATCCACTACCTTGAAATCTTTTGAAATAACATATTTTATATCAGGTATTTTTATACTCTTACTATTCCAGTAATGCTCATTTTTTTCAAGTAATATTTCATTTTCCTTAAGGGAAACTATTTTATACGGACCATTAAAGAGAAAACTATCCTGTTTTACAGCATATTTCTCTTTATGAATATTGTAAAACTCTTCTTTTAATGGAACTGTAATCGGTAATGTCAATATATATTTAAAATACGATACCGGATTTTCCAGAGTGATTTCCAAAGTCCTTTCATCAGTCACTTTTATTCCAAGTTCATTTTCCTGTACTTTTCCTTCATAATATGCCTCTGCATTTTTTATTGGAAACAACATCTCTGCAAACTGTGCTGCTGTTTTAGGATTCAGAACTCTCTTGAAGGCAAATAGAAAATCATTTGCAGTAATTTTGCTTCCATCACTCCATTTTGCATTTTCCCTGATTTTAAATGTAAGCTTATTTCCCTCTTCTTTAAAGCTTTCAGCTACTCCACCTGTATAATTTCCATTTTCATCTAATCTCAGAAGGCCTTCATAAATAGAAGAATCCACTTGTGCAGCAATCATTTCACTGAATAAATGAGGATCCAGAGTTTTATAGTCACTCCCAAGATTAAATATTATAGGATGTTTTTCCTTATTCTTTTTTGTATTTCCATTTTTTTTTGAAAAACATCCCGATATTAATAACACTGCTGCTATTATAAAAAACAGTATACTAGTATTTCTTCTCACATTTTCTCCTTTAACATTTTTTATAGATGACTTTTTATTTCATCCACTTTATCCAGCCTTTCCCAAGGCAAGTCTATATCTGTTCTTCCAATATGTCCAAATGCTGCCAAATCCTGATATCTGAACTTAGGATTTCTCAATTCAAGCTCTTTTTCTATTCCCCTTGGAGTAAGATCAAATATCTTTTCTACAATCTCTTCAATTTTACTTTCTTCAACAGTAGATGTTCCAAAAGTTTCCACTCTTACAGAAACAGGTTCTACTACTCCTATTGCATACGAAAGCTGAACTTCACATTTTGTAGCTATTCCTGCTGCAACTATATTTTTTGCAATCCATCTTGCAGCATAGGCGGCCGATCTATCAACCTTTGAAGGATCTTTTCCTGAAAATGCTCCTCCTCCATGTCTGAAATATCCTCCATAAGTATCGATTATTATTTTTCTTCCTGTCAGTCCAGAATCACCATGAGGACCACCTATTACAAATCTTCCTGTCGGATTTATATGATATTTTCTGACCTTATCATAATCAAGATTATATCTTTCCAATACAGGTTTTATAACCTGTTCTTTCAAATCACTTTCTATTTTTTCCTTTGTCACATTTTCATCATGCTGAACTGAAAGAACAACTGTATCAACACCTTTAATTTTACCATTTTCATCATAAATCAGTGTCACCTGTGCTTTTGCATCCGGTCTTGTCCACTCCAGTACCTTTTCTCTTGTAAGCTTAGTAAGTCTTATTATTATTTCCCTTGCAAGTACCATCGCTAAAGGCATCAGCTCCTCAGTTTCATCTACAGCTCCACCAAACATGATTCCCTGATCTCCTGCTCCTCCAGTATCTACTCCCATTGATATATCAGGTGACTGGGAATGAATAGTATTAAGTACTCCACAGTCAGAATCAAATCCCATTCCAGGTCTATACCCTATTTCATTAATTTTATCCCTCACAATCTTCTGCACATCAACATATGTTGTTGTAGTTATTTCTCCTCCTACAATTACAAGTCCTGTTGTTGCAAATGTTTCACAAGCCACTCTGGCATTTACGTCCTCTGCAAGACATGCATCTAATACTGCATCTGAAATCTGATCACATATTTTGTCAGGATGTCCTGGTGATACAAATTCCGATGTAAAATAAATGTTTTTTGACATTTTTTTCCTCCTTAAATTTAGTTTTAAAATTTTAGAGTTTTTTATATCAGGTAATTACTTATAAAAAAAAGCTCTTCACAAAGAAGAGAATTACAAATTCTTATCTTCGCATCTTTTATGCCGGGAATTGGCACCTTATACTTTCATATAGGTTGCCGGATACTAATAACGGGCCCGTCCCTCGTATCTCTCTTGATAAGTTGCATATTTAACTGTAAACACATTATAAATTATTTTTTCGATTCTGTCAATTTTTATTTGATAAAGTTCTAAAATTTTTTAACCAGTATTTTTTACATAGAATTTTCAAATACAGTAATTTATATTTTCCCATTCGTAAATAAATTATTTATTCTATTTCCCTTCTTCCTTCAAGAGATCTTCCCAATGTTGCCATATCAGTAAACTCAATATTTCCACCCATAGGAATTCCACTTGCAATCTGAGATACTTTTATATCCTTATTCTTTATCATTTTTATAAGGTAAAGTGCTGTTGTTTCTCCTTCCATATCAGGATTTAAAGCCAGTATTACTTCTTGTACATCTTTTTCATCAAGTCTTTTTATCAGTTCTGATATATTTAAATCTTCTATCGTTACTCCATTAAGAGGATCTATTTTTCCACCAAGTACATGATAAAGCCCGTTATATGTTTCTGATTTTTCAAAAGCAATTATATCCTTTACACTCTCTACTACACATATAATACTTTTATCTCTTTTATCACTTGAACAGATTTCACAGATTTCACCTTCACATAAGTTTCCACAGATTGAACAGTGTTTTATGTTAGTATATGCATCCCTAATAGTCGAAAGTATACTTTCAATTTCGATTTCACTTTTTTCAAGTATATCAAAAGCTATTCTCATAGCACTTTTTTTACCTATTCCAGGTAATTTCCCGAAAACTTCTATAAGCTCATCTAATTTTTTCATTATTTCACCTTTTATTACAATTTTTATAAATAAAGAGGAGCTTCACACTCCGCAGCTCCCTTTATTTTATTTCTTTATACACTTTTTTATTTAATCTGAAATTTACTATTCTCCGATTCTTTCAATTTTGAATGTATTTGTTGTTCCAGTTTCAGAAATTCCTGTAACAAGTACTACTAAATCTCCATTTTTAACTTCTTCATGAACTGAAGCAATTTCTTTAGCTTTTTTGAAGAAATCATCAGCTACATCAAGATTTTTTTCAACATATGCTCTGACTCCTCTTACTAAAGCTAATTGTCTTGCTGTCTGTTCGCTGTCAGTAAGAGCAATTATTGGTACCGTAGGTCCATATTTTCTTATCATTCTTGCTGCTCTTCCTGTTTTAGTCCAACAGATAATTAATTTTGCGTCCAGTATTTCTGATGAACTTACTGCTCCTCTAGAAATTGCTTCCGTTACAGTTATATTCGCTGATTCAGGAATTTCAATATTTTTATATTTCTTAAATTCGTCAGTTCTTTTTGAAATATCCGCCATCATTTTAACAGCTTCTACAGGATACTTACCTTTTGCAGATTCTCCTGAAAGCATTACAGCATCAGTACCATCTAAGATAGCATTTGCAACATCTCCTGCTTCTGCTCTTGTAGGTCTTGGATTTCTAATCATTGAATCAAGCATTTGTGTTGCAGTTATAACAGGTTTTCCTGCTTTGTTACATTTTCTTATCATCATTTTCTGCATAAATGGAACTTCTTCAGCAGGTATTTCTACTCCAAGGTCTCCTCTTGCTACCATTATCGCATCACTTAATTCAAGAATTTCATCAAAATTGTCTACACCTTCCTGATTTTCTATTTTAGAAATAATCTGTATTTTTGATCCTCCATTGTCATCTAGAACTTTTCTAACTTCAGCAACATCTGATGCCTTTCTTATAAATGAAGCCGCAACAAAGTCAACTCCCTGTTCACAACCGAATTTCAAGTCAGCTATATCTTTTTCAGCTAATGCAGGCAACCCTACAGAAACTCCTGGAAGGTTAACTCCTTTAGTTTCTCCTAATTCTCCTGTATTCTTTATTTCACATAATATTTCGTTACCTTTTATTTCCAGTACTTCAAGTCCAACAAGTCCATCATCTAAGAGAACTGTATTTCCTGGTTTCAGATCATTTACGATTCCTGGATATGAAACTGATATTTTATCCTTATTACCTATATGAGAATAATCTGTTGTAATTGTTATTTTATTTCCAGCTTCCAGTACGATGTCATTTCCACCTTCTAATTTTCCTGTTCTTATTTCAGGTCCTTTTGTATCAAGTAATATTCCTATATATCTTCCTGTGTTATCTGTTACCTGTCTAAGTCTTTCAATTCTTCCTCCATGTTCTTCATAATCCCCATGTGAGAAATTCAATCTCATTATGTTCATTCCATTTTGAACTAATTTTTGTAACATTTCTGCGCTTTCACTTTTTGGTCCTATTGTACAAATGACTTTTGTCATTTTTATTTTCATATGTTTCATTTTTCCTCCTATAAATATCTTAAGTTTATAAAAATAATTCCTGTTGCCAGTAATTATAATGACAACATGTTAGCAATTGCATAATCAGCAAATGAGCTTTTTGAATAATTTTCCCATGCATACGATAATGGATGAGTCGTAATTTTTTCACTTTGAATTCCTACCATTAGTCCACCTTCACCTGCTACTAACAGTTCAACTGCTTTTACTCCCATTCTTGTTGCAAGTATTCTGTCAAATGCTGTAGGCGAACCTCCTCTTTGAACGTGTCCCAATATTGTAACTCTTATGCTTGTATTTACTTTTTTAGAAAGTTCACTTTGAATTTCTACAACATTTCCCACTCCTTCAGCTACTATGATTACATCATAAAGTTTTCCTTCTTCTCTTCTGAATTTAATAACTTCAGCCAAATCATCTATTGAAAATTCAACTTCAGGAATAAGAACTCCACTTGCCCCTCCTGCTATTGCAGAATATAATGCAAGATCACCGCAGTTTCTTCCCATAACTTCTATAAGATATGTTCTTTCATGTGAAATTGCCGTATCCTTTATTTTTGATATTGCATCAAGTATTATATTTAAGGCTGTATCATATCCAATTGTGTAATCTGTCCCTGCAACATCATTATCTATTGTTCCAGGTATTCCTATTGTTTTTATTCCATGTTCTGTATATAAGTAATGAGCTCCATGAAATGAACCATCTCCACCTATTACAACTAATCCGTCTATTCCTCTTTTTTTCAAGTTTTCTGCTGCTTTAGCCCTTACCTCAGGATCTTTAAATTCCGGTAATCTTGCTGACAGCAAAATTGTTCCACCTTGATCTGCAATTCCACTTACATTAAGTGATGTCATCTGGAATATCTGGTCTTCATACAGACCTTTGTATCCCCTCTTTATACCATAGACATCTATTCCTTTAGTAATTGCAGTTTTTGCCACTGCTCTTACAGCAGTATTCATCCCCTGCGAATCTCCTCCACTTGTCAAAATTGCAATTTTTTTCATAAATTTTCTCCTTCTGTCTTTTACACTTTTCTATATCTGATAAATAATAGCATTTTTTTTACTTTTTTTCAATGCCTATTTTAAAATTTGTCACTTAGACACACATCCTTAAAGATTATTATACACAGGTTCAGCATGAATTAAAACTCTTTTTATATTTTTATACTTATGTTTTATAAACTTTGAAATCTTATTTGTTATCTCATGCGCTTCATCTATCGTCAATGACTTATCCATACGTACATCTATAAATAAATATATATTTTTCCCCGATGTTGTCATTCTGAAGTCGTGTGCATTCTCTATTTCATCAAATTCCGAAAGATCTTTCCTTACATTTTCCAGAAGTTCTTCATCCTGTGAATCAAGAAGTATCAGTGCATTGTCCTTTATCAGGTTATAACCTGAATACATTATATATATCGCCACTGAAATCCCTACAAATACATCAAATACAGGATTTATTTTTGAAAGCAGAATTCCTGCAAGAACTGAAATTGAAATAACTATATCTGCCTTATAATCTTCCAGAAGTGAATTTATCAGTGCTCCTCTATAATCCTTTGTATTATTTTTCATAAAAATAAGTTGAAATACTTTTATAATTATTACTATAACTGTTATAATTACAGGCATTGAAGAGGTAATAACTTCTCCTTTCATCTGAAAAATACCCATTATATTTTCTTTTATTATATCAAATGCCGTAATCATTATAAAAGTACCGATAATAACACTAAAAACTGACTCTATCTTTCCATGGCCAAAGGGATGTTCCTTGTCTTCAGGATTTTCTCCGACTTTCAGACCAATAATTACCAGTATATTCGTTATAAGATCTGAAAGCGAATTCAGTCCATCTGAAATAAGCGACACACTTTTGAAAATATTTCCTGAAATTATCTTCAATAATGCAAGTACTATATTTATAACTATTGCAAATTCTGAGACAAACATCATCTTCTTATTCAGTTTTCTTTCTTCGCTAAAATTTCCAAGTTCATAAAATCCATCACTATTTTTTACAAAACGCTGTTTTTCCAGAAAATTATTCATCTGCTTATGTTTTTCCACAACAAGTGAATCAAAATTATTATTCATAAGCCAGTTTATAATATATTTCAGGAGTATTGAGCCAAAACCGTTATTTCTAAGCTTTCTATTAATAAATATTTTTTTTAGGCATGCTTTTTCAGCAAGTTCAACTATTGCATATCCTAAAACTTTTCCATCTTCAATAATATAAAAAAGTGTATTTGAATCACTATCTTCCTGAAATATAAAATCAAAATCCAGTACTTTCAGCTGTTGAAACAACTTCTTATTATCTTTCGTTTTTTCCAATTGTAATATTTCCATATCAAATTTTCTCCCTAATAAATCAAATCAAATCAAACGTGATAAAAAAATAGCAATTAGGAATTCCTTTCTTGCTATGTTGTAATAATATTGTCTTTTGTTATTTTAATCAATTATGAGTTTTTGTCATACATCAGGCTCTCGAAAGAATTTTACCACCTGTTTCTTACTTTAAAAACTCAAAAACAGCTACCCTGTAAACCTAGAGAAATCAACTTAGTGCTGCTTCGTTCCCGCCCTGACACGGTTCGCTGACTCTCTACAATACAGGACTATTTTCTCAACACTTTTGAAATAAGACGTTGATACTAGAACTTCCCTTAAATTTGACATCACCTCTACTAAAGCGGGTTGTAGATACAGGGCACCGCTAACTCCCCGGCTAGTATGACAAAAAGTATTTTACCATTTTTTTTTATTATTGTCAATAATTTTTTTACTGTTTTTTCCATTTCATTAAACATTTTATCAAATCCTTCAATTTTTTTATTTTATTGATATTTTATTTAATACTTCTCCACCTTTCCATGGTTCTAAAATAAATACTTGTTTTTTATCCATTCCACCAAGATATATGCCACCTTGATATCCTACCGGTTCTTCATAAACAGTCGTTCCTGCTGGTATCCTAATTTCATATATCGTATTAATTCTTGAAATTCCAGTCAATTCTCCAATTGTATCTATCCACTGTGGCTTTACTGCTGAATCTATTCTTATTTGTGCAACTGAATTTGGTTTATATTCAGTAAAATATCTTCCAATCAGAATATGATTTAAATTCCATTAAATTCTAAAAATTAAAATGGATAAATGTCATATTCAAATATTTCTGAACTGATTTTATATATTTTATGTTTTAATTCATCAAGTTGATTATTAATTTGATGAACTTCTTCAACTTTTTTTTTGTCATTTTCTTCTGATTTAATTAAATAGAAGTAATAAGAAGAAAAACCTTGATCTTTTGGTTCTGGACCTCCCCATTTACTCCATTTTCTTATTTCATCTTTTATTTCTTTTTTCAATTCTTCTGGAAATATTTCTCTTTCCCCATAAATTACAATATTTAATATGCATAAATAATCTAGTAATGAAACTTTCATTGATTCATATAAATCTTTTCTTTTTTTCAACTCATTTCTTTTTTTTAAGAAAGTTTCTATTGTCTCTTTTAATTCTATGTATTTTTCTAATTTCTCCACTTCCTAAACACCTCCATTTTATTTACTATATTTAAAAAATTTAATTCCTGGCAGTCTAGTATCAGGTAAAAATATCTGATTTATTTCCAGTCCCCCAAAATACATTCCTTCTTGATATTCTAACGGTCCTGTATAAATAGTTGTCCCAGCGGGTATTTTAACGGCATATACCTGTTCTATCATAGATTTAGCAGTCTGTCCTCCTGTTTCTAAATTTTTAGTCCATTCACCTGTTTTCACATTAGTCCAATGATGAATTTGTGTAGTTACCTGTTTGTAGCCTTTGTGCATACCCCTTGTCATATACTGAAGATGATGTGCTTTTTTGCGTATAGCCGTTATTATACCTTGTTACCGTTGTGCAGAAGTTGCTATAGGTTTAAGTGCCGCCTTTACAGGTGCAGTTGCTATTGAACCTACGAAACTTAATCCATTCACCAGTTAATTAAGTTATTATTTAATATAATACCATAATTTGTATTAATTTTAAGGAGATTTTGGATTATTTTATCATTTGAAGTAAATTTATCATTTTATGTGAAAAGGGCGTCATTTCACGTTTCACATCACGTGCACTCAATTGTTTAATATTTAAATTATTCTGAATCTTCAAAAGGATAAATTTTATTCTCTAATATTTCTGTACTTATTTTTATAATATCTTTTATAAGTTCTGATAATTTTACATTAATTTTCCTTAATTTTTCCATTTTTTCTTTATCATCCCAACAATAAGAAACGCTTAAAAGATTATAATCTTCTAAAGGATCATATTTCCCATAACTAGCTCTATATCTTGTCCAGTTTAATATTTCTTCTTTTAATTCATCTTTAAAATTTTTTGGAATTTTCTCTAGCTGTTCATATATTAAACAATTAACTAAATACAAATAATACTGAATATTTAATCCATTTGATTCTTTTAATTTCATTTCCTGAATAGAATTCTTTCTTACTTCCAAAAAATTTTCTATTGTCTTTTTTAATTCTAAATATTTTTCCATAATTATCACCTATTCTATTTACTATATTTAAAAAATTCAACTCCAGGTATTCTAGTATTGGGTATAAATATTTGATTTCTTTCTAGTCTCCCAAAATACATCCCACCTTGTGGTGCAACTGGACCTTCATATACAACTGTTCCTGCTGGTATTTTTACAGTACATTATTCTTTATAAATAAATACATCTTTTAAATCCTTGTCTTTTCTCCCACCTAAATTTTTTCCTATATCCTTATAATTTGTTAATTTATTTTTCTTCTTATCATATATATAGAAGTTACAGACTTCATTCTTATCATCTCCCGTTATTACTTTCATTAAATATAAATCATCGTTTATTTTTAGAGGAGAGCCAGAAATAAAACTTTTTTCTAATTTTTTATTTTTATACAATCTTTCTGATTTTTGTGTTTTCAAATTCAATGTTCTTATCTCACCTGACGAGGAAATCATATAATAAAGAATGTCATTATCATAATCAAACGGATTTTCTCCTGTAATATTTAAATTTTCTTCATTATGAGCGGTAAAATCGTATCTATGTATTTCATGATTTCTTGTAAAAAAAAATATTATTATCTTTTATTAATGGAAAACCATTATAAATATCGGCATTTTCTATAATTTTTAATTCTGTTTTATCATTTAAATTATATCTATAAATATCTAGCATTGAAATATTTTGTTTAGATTTTTTTAAAATGTAGACTTCTCCATCATAAATATAGTATCTATTTCCTTCATTGCTCATAACATTATGGATTGTCGGCAGAGAATATTCCTGCTTTTTGTGTGTATCTAAAGAGTAATATATAATCATACTTTCCAAATCTTTAATATCTTTATTATCTT
>ERZ773068.502-NODE-502-length-20810-cov-4.700747_pt1 | contig 20810 bp, 14 predicted proteins | sample MGYA00580620_ERZ773068 | MGnify/ENA primary metagenome ERZ773068 (study PRJEB29015, sample SAMEA2737983) | human oral metagenome | biome: human oral; feature: human-associated habitat; material: dental | place: China | collected 2101 ... | reverse complement strand
TGGAAAAGGCCGGGCAACCCAACATCAAGCATGCGGCCATTGCCATCGCCAACCCGGTGGTGGGCGACTGGGTGCAGATGACCAATCACCACTGGGCGTTCTCCATTGAAACGACCCGTCAGGCGCTGGAACTGGACACGCTGATCGTCCTGAACGACTTCACCGCCCAGGCGCTGTCCATCCCGCACCTGCCCAAGCGCGAGCTGCTGCAGGTGGGTGGTGCCTCTCCTGTCGATGACACGCCGATTGCCGTCATCGGTCCCGGTACCGGCCTGGGCGTTTCCGGTCTCATTCCCAACGGCAAGAACGGCTACACGGCGCTGGCCGGGGAAGGGGGGCACGTCAGCTTCAGCCCCTTCGACCACACCGAAATCCACATCTGGCAGTACGCCAACCGCAAACACGGCCACGTATCGGCCGAACGCTTCCTGTCCGGCGCCGGCCTGTCGCTGATCTACGAAGCCCTGGCCGACCGTGAGGGGGTCGAGCGGCCGCCGCTGCCCGCCGCCGAGATCAGCAAGCTGGCCCTGAGCGGCCAGTCACCGCTGGCCCGGCTGAGCCTGGACATCTTCTGCGCCATGCTGGGTACGGTCTCCTCCAACCTGGCACTGACGCTGGGTGCCCGGGGAGGCGTCTACCTGTGCGGCGGCATCCTGCGTCGCTTCATCGACTACTTCGTCACCTCGCCGTTCCGCAACCGATTCGAGAACAAGGGCCGGTTCGAAGGCTATCTGGCCGCCATTCCGGTGTACTGCGTGCTCACGAAGAACCCCGGCCTGCTGGGTGCCGCCGTGGCCCTGTCCAACCAGCTGGACAACTGAACCCCCGTCCCTCCCCTTCTTTGAAGCGGGGACTCACTTTCCTTTCTGGCGGCGTACCCCCTCCCTGAAAACCGGTACGCCGCCGCGCAGGCCAGCGCGAGCCTCTTCTGTCCTGCATCGGTGCCGTCGCCCGCGCCATGGCGCGGTGTCCGGTACCCGGCGTCCGGCGCCGGCATCGTCCGAACACACCGCAGACATCTGCTCGCGCCGACCTGCCCCTCAACCGCCTGGCCCACCCCCAGGGATGGGCCTTCCGGCAAACGCACCCGGTCCGACCGGGCGCCCCGCTGGCCTTCCAGCGCCAGCGCCGCCAACCAGGAGATAAGCATCATGCCCGCATCCCCTCCCCCAGCTGCCCAGCAGAACAACAACCAGGCACTGACCGTGCTGACCGGCCTGTTCTTCATGCTGGGCTTCATCACCTGCCTGAACGACATTCTGGTGCCACACCTGAAGGCCGTGTTCGACCTGAACTACACGCAGGCGCTGCTGGTCCAGTTCTGCTTCTTCACGGCCTACGCCATCACCTCCATTCCGTTCGGCAAGTTCATTTCGCGGCTGGGGTACAAGAACGGCGTGATCGGCGGCTTTCTGATTGCCGCCCTGGGCTGCGTGCTGTTCTATCCGGCCGCCGGCTCCAAGGCCTACGGCATCTTCCTGGGAGCGCTGTTCATCCTGGCCAGCGGCATCACGCTGCTGCAGGTGTCGGGCAACCCCTATGTGACCCTGCTGGCCCCACCGGGCAAGGAAGCACGGACGCTGACCCTGGTGCAGGCCTTCAACTCGCTGGGCACCACGGTGGCCCCGCTGCTGGGTGCGTTCTTCATCCTGAGTGGTGAAGTGCTGACCAGCGCCCAGCAGGACGCGCTGAGCGCCGAAGAGCTGGTCCGCTACCAGGCCGAACAGGCCGCCTCGGTGCAGGTGCCCTACCTCATCCTTGCGGGCGTACTGGTGGTGCTGGCACTGGCCGTGGCGTTCATCAGGCTGCCGGACGCCGGCAAGATCGCCCAGGATATTTCCGCCCACCAGAGCGAGGACAAGGGCAGCGCCTGGGCCTACCGGCACCTCGTGCTGGGTACGGTGGGCATCTTCTGCTATGTGGGTGCCGAAGTGGCCATTGGCAGCCTGCTGGTGAGCGTCATGGGCCTGCCCGACGTGGCCGGCATGAAGGATGCCCACGCCGCGAAGTACCTGTCTTACTACTGGGGTGGCGCCATGGTGGGCCGCTTCCTGGGCAGCTTCCTGCTGAACATCTTCAATCCGGGCAAGTACCTCGGCTTCAACGCGGCCGTGAACGTGCTGCTGATCGCCACCGCCATGACGCAGGGCGGCCACGTGGCCATGTATTCGCTGCTGGCCATCGGGTTCTTCAACTCGATCATGTTCCCGACCATTTTCTCGCTGGCCACCCGCGGCCTGGGCAAGTACACCAGCGCAGCCTCGGGCATCCTGTCGACGGCCATCGTCGGTGGCGCCGCGGTGCCGCTGATCCAGGGCTTCGTGGCCGACCACACGACACTGCTGTCCTCCTTCTGGGTGCCGGCGGTGTGCTATGTGTACATCCTGTACTTCGGTCTGGTGGGACACAAGGCGGATGACTGAGCGATGAGGGCCGCAGTCAGGAACTGCGGCTTTCTCCTGCGCCGAAGAGGCTACCCGATGCCCACCTGAAGGTTTTTTCCTCCTGCAGGCACACCCGTAGTCCATCCACGTGGTATCAGGCAGCTTCTTTCCTGACGGGCTGAAAGCCTGTTACGGCCGCCGCTCCATCCACATGTTCAGCGGGCCGGTTCCTTCGGGAGCCGGCCCGCCGGCTTTTCCGGGAGGGGTAGCTGCTCACTTATCCCTTAAGTTATCCACAGCTTGCATACCTGCTGGTTCTGGCCTGCCAGACAGGAAAGGCAGTATCAAACCTCCTATAACATACTGTTTTACAAGAGTTATTTGTTTGATGTCGCTTTGCCGACACTGAACGAATCGGCAGCCATTCCCATTTGACAAGTGGCGGGCAGTTTGTTCTCACAAAGTTATCCACAAAAAAGGACCACGCCATCCACCTGTTGTCCACGCCTTGTCCACCGTATTCCCCGGAAACGACCCGCCCGCTGTCACCGGCACGCCATTTGCCACGCCTTGCACGGCAGGATCCTGCCTGCCCAATATTTAAGCAACATCTGCCCTACCCGCATGGATACTGGCCCTGGCGGGGTTGCCCGGGGTGTTCCCACACAGTTATCCACTGAAACTGTGGGAAACCACACAGTTCCCCTCCCTGTCGAAAACAGAACGACCGTCCAAGTGCCGGCCAGCAACCACTCATCGGCAGCCCGGTTGCCTGCGTCCAAAAAAGCGGCATTCCGGGAAAACCCGCATCAGACGGGGCAAAGAGATGGTTCCGGAGAAAGTTCTGACAGAGTTATCCACAGAATTTGTGCAGAACCTGAAAGCCATTTTTGCCCAATATTCATGCAACCCGGGCGAATGACCGACCGTTCGTCGGCAGCGCCCGGAACACTGCGCAATATTTGGGCAACCCGCTGGAAAGGCGCATCAGAAGCCAGCCTTCACAGGTTGTTTCGGGCACTCTCACACACTTATCCACCGAATCTGTGAAGAACCGCACAAACCATGGCCGACAGACGGCAGGTGGGCATATCGGATGGATGGCGTGGGCAGGCGCCGTCCAGGCGCAAAGTTGTCAACAGACGAAGCTCTTGCCTGCGACGCCATCAACGCCGATTGAAAACTGACCCAATGTGCCGAAGTAAAACTGACCCACCTGGACACGACAGAACGGGTTACCAGCCCTCAGTCAGGCGGCCTTTCCCTCCTGCCCGCCACCTGCCGCGGTACCAGAACCGCCCGGTCACAATCGTCGAAACCAGCGGTCACGATGCCGGAATTGCTGGTCACGATACCGGAATCATCAAATCCACGACGCCGGAACCGCCCCGGTCCGATCGCCGGAACCAGCGGTCACGATCATCGGAATACCCATACTTCCCTTGTCGGCCCGTTTGCAGCCCCCGAATCCGGGCCCCCATCGAGCCCCACGGGTCGACAGCCCCGAATTCAAGAGCAACCCCGGGTATGCGAGCACTCCCTAACATGAAAAAGAAGCCCGGCAAGGGGTTATGCACAGCGCCCCGTCTCCTCTGCCACAAACCGGACAGCCAGCGCAACTCGGCACACCAGGAAACTAACCTGTTGTTTTATATTGATTTTTTTGTTGTCCCAATTTGTGGCAGCGCACCCGGTTTGACGTATTCATGCGGCTTCGGAGGCGATTCCCCCCGTTTTCTCACAGAGTTATCCACAGTTTTTGTGGATAAACAGTTCTATCCATACAAAACAATGAGTTATGAGTGATTTGCAGACTTTACCTCAATACAAATCTGCAGCTTTTACGATTGCAGACGCCTGGCCAAGCATGGTTATCCATCTGCAAACCTGTTTCGACATCGCCACACCTTCAGTGTGCCGAGGACTCCTTTGCCCTGCCATCATCTGCGACCTCCCCGGCAAGGCCCCCTTCAAGCAGCGCTTGCCTCCTCTACCATTCGTCGCCACTCTGGCGCCGTTGAACGCCATCTTGTTGCCAATCGACCCGTCATTGTCGATAGCCCCGCAAAACTGCGGCCCCATCGTGAAGGCAAGTGCTCCCTAACCTTTCAACTTGCTTCCGCGCAAGTTATGCACAGTTCGTGCAGGCGCCATGCCACAACGGGCACGGCTTGTGCAAATGAATAACCAAACTCACAAGCCATTGTTTTCATTGAAAATTTTATCTGTGCCATTTCTGGGCAAGGGAGTGCATTGCCACTGTTCATGCGGGTTTGAGGGTCATGGAGACACTTTTCCCACAGAGTTATCCACCGTTTTTGTGGATAAAACAGCATATCCTTATATATCAATATGTTACGTCAACAATTCTGATATCACATGAAGAATACGCTGCAACAGCACATGGTAACAATGCCAATCCTCACTGCTCTCGAAGAGAGGAAACGTTTTTTCACGGCAGCGCCGTGTCGCCCCGTCGCGACAGTCGTGCGCCTCTCCGCCACTGGCACAATAGCCTCCCGTCCCCCACTGTCCCCCGTTGGCATTTCAGGTCGAACATAGCCATTTGTGCCCTGGACAACCGGGACTTTGACCGGCCGCCCCCTTCCATCCGGCCCTCTCTTTCCTTTCACCTTCCCCCCGAAGCGCCGTGTCCCTTCCCTATATTCAGGTTCTGATCGACGGGCCGCTGGCCGGCAGCTTCAGTTATCGTTGCCCGGCCGACGGGCCGGAGCCCGAGGGGCATTGGGTCACCGTACCGTGGGGCAAGGGGCGCCGCACCGGCCTGGCCCTGCGGCGACACGATGCCAATACCCTGCCGGACGGGCTGAAGGCCGACAGCATCAAGGCACTGGAGACAGTCCGCACCGACCTGCCGGCGCCCCCCGACGGCTGGCTGGCCTTCCTGCGCTTCGTGGCCCGCTACTATCACGGCAGCCTGGCCGATCTGGCCGTGGGCAATCTGCCCAAGCTCCTGCGCACGCCGCCCACCGGACGCAGCCGCAAGGATGGACATGCCCGCCTGGCGGCCTTCACACCGTCGGCTGCCGAATCCATCAGTACGCCGCCCACGCTCAACCCCGACCAGCAGGCGGTGCTCGACACGCTCTGTACCTCTCCCGGCCGGCCATCGGTCACGTCATCCTCCCCCGCAGTCCTGACTTCTCCTGGTTCCAGCGCTTTTTCGGCTGCTGCTGATTCCACAATGCGGGGCGCCCCGACTGGTCCGACTGGTCCGACTGGTCCGACTGGTCCGACTATCCCTATCCCTACGGCCCCAGCCACTCCGACTCGCCCCTCCGCGCCCCCTCCACCCTGGCTGCTGCACGGCATCACGGGCAGCGGCAAGACCGAGGTGTATCTGCACTGGATGGCCCAGCGGCTGGACCGTGATCCACAGGCCCAGGTGCTGATGATGGTGCCGGAGATCGGCCTGACGCCCGCCCTGCAGGAGCAGCTGCGGCGCCGCTTTCCCGGGCAGCCCATTGCCGTGCTGCACAGCGAGATGACCGACGCAGCCCGGGCCAGCCACTGGCTGGCCGCCGCCAGCGGGCAGGCGCGCATCGTGCTGGGCACACGGCTGGCCGTTCTGGCGCCGATCCCCCATCTGGACGCCATCATCGTCGACGAGGAGCACGACCCATCCTACAAGCAGCAGGAGGGGCTGCGTTACTCGGCCCGCGACATGGCCGTGGCCCGTGCCCGGCTGGCGGGCATTCCGGTGCTGCTGGGCTCGGCCACGCCTTCCATGGAAAGCTGGCACAACGCCCAGACCGGCCGCTATCGCCTGCTGAGCCTGACCCGGCGGGCACATGCCCAGGCCGCCCTGCCCACCATCCAGATGGTGTCACTGCGGGGGGCCAAAACCCAGGAAGGGTTGACGGAGGAAAGCCTGCAGGCCATCGGCGAAACACTGGCGCGCGGCGAGCAGGCCCTGCTTTTTCTGAACCGGCGCGGCTATGCGCCGGTACTGGGCTGTGATGCCTGCGGCTGGCTGTCGCGCTGCAATCGCTGCGACGCCTACCGCGTCCTGCACCGGCTCTCGGCGCCCACCCGTACGCCGGCACAGCAGACGCCCGGACGCTACCGGCTGGTGTGCCATCACTGCGCCACCACCCAGACCGTGCCGCGTGCCTGCCCCTCCTGCGGCAACCAGGATCTGGCCCCCCTGGGCCGGGGCACCCAGAAGCTGGAAGACGCGCTGTGCACACTGTTCCCTCATGCCCACATCGGCCGGCTGGACCGCGATGTGGCCCGCCACAAGGGCGCGACGCAGGCCTTTCTGGAGGATGTACATGCCGGCCGTACCAACCTGCTGGTGGGCACGCAGATGCTGGCCAAGGGGCACGATTTCGACCGGCTGACGCTGGTGATCGTGGTGGATGCCGATGCGGGCCTTTTCACCACCGATTTCCGCGCTCCGGAACGGCTGTTCGCCACGCTGATGCAGGTGGCCGGCCGCGCAGGCCGACACCGGGCCTTGAATGCCCGGACGCTCATTCAGACACGGCATCCGGAGCATCCGCTGTTTGCCGCGCTGCGCCGTCACGACTACCCCGCCTTTGCCAGGGCCCAGCTGCAGGACCGGGAGGCCGGCGCACTGCCCCCCTACGCCTTCCAGGCCCTGCTGCAGGCGCAGGCGCGCGACATGGACAGTGCCCTGGCCTTCCTGCAGGACGCGCGCGATCGTCTGCAGCATGTACAGCAGGCGGCATCGGCACAGCCCCGGCAGCACCAGACCCGGCAAGCCGCCAATATGCCCGGACAAGGCACCGGGTCGAGGTACGGTGTTGAACCCAGCTACAGTGCTGAATCCGGGCGTGGCGCTGGGTCGGGGTGCAATGCTGAAACCGGATGCAATGCCGAAGCCGGACACACCACGGTACCCCCTCTGCCCCCGGCCTCCCCCCTTCCGGCCATCCATCCGGATGCCATGATCGAGGTCTGCGACCCGGTTCCCATGCCACTGGCCCAGGTGAACAAGGTGTTTCGCGCCCAGCTGCTGATCGAAAGCAGCCACCGTGCCAGCCTGCATGCCCTGTTGACGGACTGGCAGACATCCATCGGCGCCCCGCAGACGGCAACGGGCGTGGCAGGCAGCGCCGGCCATCATCACAAGGGCGTACGCTGGCAGCTGATCATCGATCCGCAGGAAATCTGAGCCCCGCCACCTCGTCCTGCTCGCCGCCCAAGGGGTTCCACAGGGACGAATGAGTCCATGACGCGCTCCAGGGCACAACATGCCCAGGAACACAGGTCCGGGAGTGAAGGCCTGAAGACACAGAACCGGGGACACGGATCTGAAGACACAGCGCAGAGGACTCAACGCTGAGGACACGACACTGAGGACACGGTTCTGGGTGGACAGCTCTGAATGGACGCTCTGAGGATACAGCTCTGAAGGCACAGCTCTGAGGGCACAGCACAGGCGGAAAGCTGTCCCAATAGTTATTCACAGCCAAAACACGCCCCAGCCTGCGACGGACTCGTCAGCATTCCTCGGGAGAGGCTTGCATAACTCATTGTTTAACCGGATATTTTTCAAATTTACCCAGAACGCAACGCTGTAAGGGATGACAGCTCCTCCCGTTTGACAGGCACATCTCCATTTGATCTCACAGATTTATCCACAGGCCGGTGGAAAAAATGCCCCCGTCCCGGCCTTCCCGCCTCTTCCTGCAGCTCTCCCCACGGCTCCTGCCCCATGTCGCGGTCGCATTCGCCCCCGGAAAGCCCACTTTGGAGGCACAACGCAAGCTGGCTGGGCGCCGGAAATCCCCGGCGCTCCACTCTGCACACTATTTAGTCACCCCTGTGCCAGGCCGCGCCAGCCGGGCGTTTCGACGGGTTGCCTGGGAGCTTGTCACACAGTTATCCACCGTTTCTGTGAAAAAACGCACCGTTCATCGGCCCGGCACGCGTCCCAACCCCCGTCACCTGCCGTTCGTCGGCCCTGTTCTTGCACAAACTCCCGGCTTCTGTGCAGACCAAAAAAGTGGCAGGGACGATGCCCATCGCACAGATCCCCATAATTAAGGGACCATCCTGCCTGCAGGTACAGCTACCCACAGAGTTATCCACCGTTTTTGTGAACAACTCACAGGGCAACGCGGTCACGATGCCGGAATCGTCAGTCACGGTCGCAGGAAGACGCAGCCTGTTTTACTTCAGTACCCCGGGGCCAGTTTTCAATCGTCGCTACGACCACCGGAATGCGCAGCTGCTCACACCGGGAGACGCAAAACGCCCCACGCAGCGCCTGCAGAAACGCTCCGTTGCAAGGACTCACCATCCCGGCTGCCCGGCGGGGCGGATTCGTCCGATAATAGCCCCCCGCCCTGCTCCTCAGTACATCTCCGCAAAGACTTTTGCGTGAGCGCACACTTCACTATTTTCCTTGTAATTACGATTCTTTCCTCTATTTCCGTGGCCGATCTCAACCCCGCCCAGTCCCAGGCCGTCAGGCATCTGGATGGTCCCAGTCTCGTCATTGCCGGTGCCGGCTCGGGCAAGACCCGCGTCATCACCGCCAAGCTCTCGCACCTGATCGATGCCGGCTTCACCGGCCGGGCCATTGCCGCCATCACCTTCACCAACAAGGCGGCGGCCGAAATGGCCGAGCGTTTTGCCCAGCAGAGGAAGCTCCCAGCCTCCGAGCGGCCAACCATTTCCACCTTCCACTCGCTGGGCATGAAGATGCTGCGCACCAGCGGCCGGGGTATAGGGCTGAAGCCGTCGTTTTCGATCTTCGACAGCGACGACTGTGCCGGGCTGCTGGCGCAGCTGCTGCAGACTACCGACCGCAAGCTGATCAAGCTGGCCTCGGCGAAGATCTCGCTCTGGAAAAACGCCCTGACCGAACCCGAGCAGGCGCTCAAAGAAGCCCGCGGCGAGAGCGAGCTGCGCATCGCCCGCGCCTTCATGGAATATCAGGCCACGCTGGACGGCTATCAGGCCGTGGACTTCGACGACCTGATCCGCCTGCCGCTGAAGCTGCTGCGCAACGACCAGGAGGCCCGCAAACACTGGCAGGAGAAGCTGCGCTACTTCCTGGTGGACGAGTACCAGGACACCAACGCTGCCCAGTACGCCCTGCTGAAGGAGCTGGTGGGCGACCGCTGCGGCCTGACCGCCGTGGGCGATGACGACCAGTCCATCTACGGCTGGCGCGGTGCCTCGCTGGAGAACCTCAAACGGCTGGGGCAGGATTTTCCGAACCTTACCGTCATCAAGCTGGAGCAGAACTACCGTTCCACCCGCACCATCCTGCACGCCGCCAACACGCTGATCCAGAAGAACCCCAAGCTCTATGCCAAGACGCTGTGGTCAGCCCTGGGCGAGGGCGATCCGCTGAAGGTGCTGCCCTGCGACGACGATGAGGACGAAGCCGAAACCGTGGTCAAGCGCATCCAGGCGGCCCGCTTCGAGAAGCGCCTGCCGTGGTCGGACTTTGCCATTCTGTATCGCGGCAACCACCAGGCACGCGTCGTCGAACAGATGCTGAGAAAGGAACATATCCCCTACCAGATCTCCGGCGGCCAGTCGTTCTTCGACAAGGCCGAGATCAAGGATCTGTGTGCCTATCTGCGCGTGCTGGCCAACGAGGACGACGATCCAGCCTTCATTCGCGCCGCCACCACACCACGGCGCGGCATCGGCCCGCAGACGCTGAAGGTGCTGGGCGAATACGCCGGTGAGCGCGACATCAGCCTGTTTCAGGCCATGTTCGAAGCAGGCGTCGAGACCCGTCTGCCCGAAAAACAGCTCTTTCCGCTGCGCCAGTTCGGCGAGTTCATCAACCGGCTCAAGTGGCGTGCCGAGCGTGAGCCAGCCTCGGAGGTGCTGGATGGCCTGATCAGCGCCATCGACTACCAGCTCTACCTGCAGGAGCAGGGTGACGAGCGCAGCGCCACCAACCGCTGGCAGTATGTCTGCGAATTCCGCGACTGGATTGCCAAACGGGCCGACGAAGACGGCAAGACGCTGATCGACATGGCCCAGCACATCTCGCTGGTCACCCGTCTGGAGGGTCGTGACGAGGAAGGCGACGCCGTGAAGCTCTCCACCGTACACGCCAGCAAGGGACTGGAGTACCCGCACGTCTTCCTGATCGGCGTGGAGGAAGGACTGATGCCGCACGCCGGCCGCGAGGACGACAGCCTCGACGACGTGAACGGCATGCCGGTGGATCGCGAAAAGATCGATGCCGAGCGCCTGGAAGAGGAACGCCGGCTGATGTATGTGGCCATCACCCGCGCCCGCAAGAGCCTGACGCTTTCGTGGTGCCGTCAGCGCAAGCGCGCCCGCCAGATGGTGGACTGCCAGCCCTCACGCTTCATCACCGAAATGCAGCTGGAGCCCGAGGGTGCCCGCAACGCTCCCGTCTCGGCCGACGAGGCCCGCAAGAAGCTGGCTGCCCTGCGGGCCATGCTGGAAGCACGCGGCAACGCCTGAGCCGGCAGGATCAATCCTCCCCCTCTTGCGAATCGGCTGGATCAATCCCCCCTTCTCGACGGGATCACTCCTCCCCTTCTTTCTTCTCACCCTCGACCTTGGGTGCCTCGAAGGTGGCACCGCCAGCCTTGGCCATGTAGGTCATGGCGTTGGCAATTTCCTGGTCGGTGTACTCGCCGCCACCCTGAGCCGGCATGGCGCCCTTGCCCTTCAGGGCCGACTCCAGCAGGGCGTCGGCGCCCTTGTCGATACGGGCCTCCCAGGCATCCTTGTCGCCAAATTTGGGCGCACCGGACACGCCCGTGTTGTGACAGGCCGAGCAGACTTCCTTGAAGACGACCTCACCCGCACGGGCCGGACCACCACCTTTCTTCTCCTTCAGCTCGAAGCCGGCCACCGGACGGATGCGGGCCTCGATGGCCTCGGGGGACATTTCGTCTTCGGGCCGGGGCTTGCTGCCCGAGGCGCCCACCACCATGGCGATGATGACGACCGGCAGCACCAGCGCTGCCGTGACCACTACCACCATCTGGGTCGTGGACTTGAAAATGCCGGCCGGCCGGCCAGAACCGGCACCGGGGTTGGTGTTTGCCATGGATGCTCCGCGCGTGTGTTCTTGATGTGATGATCTGGAGCGTGTCATGGGCTCATTCGTCCCCAGGGGGACGAAACACGCTCCAGGAGCGGACACCAGCATGCCGCCGTGCCAGAATGGCACAGGCGCGTCGCGGCCGGCGTACCGCGTGGATGCTCTTTTATAGAGCAAAGCGCCCTTCCCCATTTTGATCAGGATCAGCCCGGGTAGCGCGCGGGCCGCCGGATGGTTCACACAAAACACTGGACGGCCGCGCACAAAACCAGTATTCTTATCAAGCTCAACGCGCCCGTAGCTCAGGGGATAGAGTATTGGCCTCCGAAGCCAAGGGTCGCACGTTCGATTCGTGCCGGGCGCGCCACTTTTCCTTCTGCCGCACAGCGGCCCTGCGGCTGCGTCCAAAGCCGCCCTTCGGCAGAAGTTCGCGGCGCAGCAGCCCGCTCTGGGTGCGCCCCCTGCCCCATGCCAGAATCCACCCCCATCCAGCGCACCACCACCACAGCCCGCTATCTGCTGGCGGCGGGTGCCGTGGTATCGGCTTCAGCCATCATCAAGGGGTCCATTGCCGGTTCGCTGCTGGCCTGGCTGATGCTCCTGCTGGGCGGCGGCATGCTGATGGCCGCGCGCCGCGCGGGCTGATCGCACAGCCCCGGCGCACTGTCTGCCCCCCACTGTCGCTGCCCCTCCCGGTCTTGTCCGCCCCTGTCCGGCCTGTCCCCTGCCGGAGAGCCCCCCACGCCCCGTTACCGCGGCGGATATGCACACTGCCACCCGGCTGCCCGCCTGCCCCGCAGCCATCTGACGACATCACGGCCCACGCAAGGCGCCTCTGCGCCCCTTGACGCGTAACTGCTGTCATTTTTCCGTTTTCCGGCCGCTCTTGCGGGCGTGTCCCGCCTTGCGGGCACCATCCCCACGAGCAGTATCACCACGGCCGCCATCCCCTCGATCACTGTCACGGTCACCATCACGGCCACGATCACCGCGGGCACCCTCCCCACGACGCTTGCCATCTCCAGCGCGCGGGCCATCTTCCTTGCGCCCACCGTTGGCGCTGCGTGGAGGCAGGCGGCCTGCCCGCTCGAACAGCTTGTCCGACGGTTCACCCAGCGTGTGACCATCGGTGAGCGTCAGGGGTATGTCGTCAATGAGATCCCCGTCTGCATCGGCGGGGATTGCATCCCTGCCCACACCGGCTGACATACGCCCGTCCGGAGCAGACCCGATCCCGACGCGCCGCCCGTCATCCACGAAATCCGACCCTGCGGCCGCGCCATCATCGGCAGCCATGGAACCGCGGCCGGCACCTGCCGTCCTGTCTGCCTCAGCGGACCGCCCAGCACCATCCCTGCGTGCCCTACCATCCCCGCGTGCCCCTCCAGCCACCTGGCCTGACCCGATATTCACGCGCCCCGGGCCACGCGTACCTGCCCCATCGGCCTGGGAGGCATCCACCCTGGCCGATCTCGCGTCACGCGCACCCGCAGCAGCGTCCGTATGTTCATCGGACACGCCTGCGATGCCAAAACTTGTGGCGCCAGCACCTGCGACCCCACCACCTTCAGCAGCACCGCCTTCGGCAACACCATCGCGGTCGAAACCAGCGCGGTTCGTGTCGCGGGCAACCTTGCCGTCTCGCGCCCGGGCAGCGCCATCGCCCGCACCAGCAGCACCAGCACCACCACCAGCGGCAGCAGCATCAACACCACCATCAACACCAGGGACACCAGCGGCACCAGCAGTACCGGAAGCACCATCAGCGCCAGCGGTACCACCGGCACCGGCAGCACGGCCGGAACCTCCTCCCCTGCCAGAACCGGCGGAACCAGAACCAGCCGGACCAGCACCAGCAGAACCTGCACCGGCCCCACCGTCGTCATCCATCACGGTATCCACCCGTGCCTCGTCACCCCACTGGCCGCCGGCCAGCATCGCACCGCCGAACTGCACGTCGGTGCGGAAGGCCCCCAGACCGAACAGCTTCAGGAACGCCTCGGCGTCCTGACGGCCCAGTTCGTACGTCTGCTGAAAGCGTCTGGCCGAGGTGAAATCCCAGCTCGCCACCGGCACCGGCGCGGACGGCTGCACATAGATGCGCCCTTCCATGGCAAACACGGGCGTCTTGCGGTTGTAGGTGCGCGTGGTCAGCACCAGCGTCTGGCCCGGCACATCGGCCACCAGATCGACCGGCACTGGATCCACCAGCTCGCCCGTCACCACCCGCTCGCCCTCGAACTCCACCGCCGGCACCAGCGGCGGATACGCACTGCTGGCCTGCAGCAGATCACACATCTCGCGTTCGGTGCGGCAGTCCTGCAGCCGCTTGACCAGCGGCACGAAGATTTCGGCACGCTCCGGTTTGGCATGCAGTGACGCCGGCACCAGCCGTGCATCACGCCGGGCTTCGCGCCAGCCCAGCCTGTCGAGCTGACGATCACTCAGCGCGGCCGGCGCCACCGCGCAGGCCACACGGATTTCGGAGGCCTGCCACATCAGCTGGCGGAAGTGCTCGCCTCCCAGAAGCGCGCGCATGGCCTTGCGGTAGATACCCCCCTGCCGGAACAGTGGTTCGTCCTTGCGAAACAGGTTGACCCAGGCCATGTTGCTGCGCACCCCGGCCAGCTCGCGCTCGTACCAGGCCAGCGCCCGCCGGGTGTCGTTGGCGTGGACCAGACAGGCCATGAAGGCCCCCATCGACACCGCACCGATCACCCGCGGCCGCAGCTCGATTTCTGCGCGCAGCACCTCCCAGAAGCCCGCCTGCCACCAGCAGCGATGCCCGCCGCCCGCAAAGACCACCTTGTCAAACATGCCCCAGATCCAATAGATATCCGCTGGTCATTCTACCGTTGCCGTCGCGCACGCCCAGTCACAATGCGAGACAATCCGCGCCATGGCAACAACCGATCCTGCCGTGCACCAGGGCCTGCCACCGGTCTGGCGCCGCGATGCCCTCATCCTGCTGCTGGGCAGCTTTCCGGGCACGGCCTCACTGGCCGCGCAGGCCTACTACGCCCACCCACGCAACCAGTTCTGGCCCATCATGGGTCAGCTCACGGGCAAACCCCTGCCCGCGCTGCCCTACGAACAGCGCCTGCAGCAGCTGCGCGAACACCGGCTGGCCCTATGGGACACCGTTAGCCACTGCCAGCGCCAGGGCAGCCTCGACAGCGCCATCCGCCACGCCCTCACCAACGAATTCGGCCCCCTGCTGGCCCAGCTGCCCTCACTGAAACTGGTGGCCTTCAACGGCCAGCATGCCGGCCGCCAGCGCCGCTTCTTCGACGAGCAGGGCTACGCCACCGTGGTGCTGCCCTCCACCAGCCCGGCCTACGCCAGCCTCACGCTGGCGCAGAAGGCCGAACAGTGGCTGGCAGCGCTGGCACCCGTGCTGAAGGCAAAGTAAAGAAAGTAACCGCTTACTTCTTTCTCAACCCAAACCTCTGCGGCGCCAGCAGCAGGAAGGCCAGCACGGCTGCGGCCAGATCGGCCAGCCGTGTCTTCAGCGGCCGGCGTGACAACGGTTTTTCGCCTTGCGGCAGATGACCCGGAATATCCATCAGGCTCCCCTTTCGGCCACCAGGGCCGGATTGAACGCCGGGTCGTTATACATCTTGAACTGGCGGTACACCTTGAAATATGCCCGCCCCGCACGACAATCGGCCATCAGCTCGTCCAGGCAGCGCCCCAGATCGTTGCGCTGCGTCTCCAGCCGGGCCAGCCGCGCACGCGAAGCTTCGCGATGCGCCTCGTCCACATCGGTCCGTTCGGTCTGCGCCTTCATGGCCCGCACCTTCAGCGCCATGATCGACATCCGGTCGATGATGCTGCCGGCCGTCTCGCTGTTCATCCGCGCAGCCTCGCCGGCCAGGCTCACCGGCGAATCACCGCCCACCGATGCCGGATCCACCAGCCCCAGCGCCAGCAGCAGCAGCTCGTCCACCCGTTCGGTAGCATCGTTGCGGGCCTGGTTGTAGCCATCGATGGCCCGCTTGTTGCCGGCAATCTCCTCGGCCGACACACGGGTGCGGCGCGCCAGATCCTCCTCGTCCCACAGCAGGCTGTTGAAACGGTGATTGTTGGCCACCCAGTGCCAGAGCTGCGCCCCGGGCTCCGTGGCCGGCGGCGGCACATCCAGTGCATGGCCATCCGGTGCCTGCCCGGCCTTTGCCCAGCCCGGCAGCGCCAGACACTGCTGGTGAAACGCGATGACGGCGGCCCCGTTCAGTGCCCCGGAGGTTGGCTTTTCTGCGCCCTGCATGGTTTTGACTCCATAATCGGTGGAACTTTCCGCATTATCCACAAAACCTGCCCCGCTCCCGTCATGCGACCCCTCATCGTGCGACTCCCCAACTGGGTTGGCGACGTCATCATGAGCCTGCCCACCCTCTGGCACCTGCATCATCGCGGCTACGCCCTGCAGCTGGTGGGCAGACGCTGGGCCGCCACCCTGCTGGCCGGCTGCGGCTGGCCGGTCCACACCCTGCCCGGTCCGCTGAAGGAACGCGTGCGCCTGCTGCGGCGCCTGCGGCAGGAAGGCCAGCTCCACGACCCGGATTTCGGCAAGCGCCTCAACACCCTGCTGCTCACCAACTCGTTCTCCAGCGCCTTCGAAACCTGGCTGGCCGGGCTCAACACCGTCGGCTACCGCCAGGACGGCCGCGGCTGGTTCCTCACCCACCCCGTTCCGCAACCGGCCCACCCCCTGCACGAAAGCCAGCGCTTCTGGGGTGCCGCCGCCACCCTCACCCCGCCGCAGGACAACGACCCCGACCTGAAGCCCGGCACCCACGACGCCATCCCCTCACCGGAACAGATGCAGTGGCCCCACCTGCCCCTGACGGATTCGGCACGGGAGCGGGCGCTCACTTTGCTGCATCAGGCAGGGCTGCTCGAAGAGGCGGGCGCACGGCACAATCCCCATGGCCCGGGATCGCTGGCCGGGCACACCCATCCGGTCGACTATCCCACCCCGGCCATCCGGCCCTTTGCGATTCTGATTCCCTTCGCCACCGGCACCCTCGAAGGCAGCAGCAAGGCCTGGCCGGGTTTTCCGGCGCTGTGCCGGCAGCTGGCCGAACGCATGCCGGTTCTCCTCGTGCCCGGCCCCGGCGCCGAAACCGCCCGGGCCCACGCCGACTATCCCACGGCACGGTCGCTGGATGACGTACCGCTCGACGTGTACGCCGCCCTGCTCTCCCACGCCACCCTGGTCGTGGCCAACGACACCGGCCCCGGCCACGTGGCCGCCGCCGTCGGCGCCCCGCTGCTCTCCGTCCTCGGCCCCACCGACACCGCCCGCTACCGCGCCCTCGGCCCTCATGTGCACCTGGCCCAGTCCCGGCCCTGGCCCACTGAAGAGGCCGTCTGGCAGCAGGTGGCGCAGATGCTGGCAAGACAGGCTGTGACACCACCCGGGCACGACAGGTAACGACAGAGAAACACTTCTGCGCACATTGCTTGCATAACGCCGCTGCAAAGGCCACACAATATGGCCGACCGTTTGTCGGCCGACGAACGGCGGACTACACTGAAAAACAACACCCATCACCGTCGGTACGTGCGCCCAGCCGGGGCCTGCACCCCGACAGGTCACCGTTTTCCGGAGTCGCTCATGTTCAAACGCAGCACCTGTGCCGCGGCCGTGATGGCCGTCTTTTCCCTGGCGGGCACCTCCGCCGCCTTGGCCCAGCAGGTCCACGCCCAGCGCGTCGAGGGCCAGACGGTTCACCCCGTGGAGTCTCCTGCCTCCCAACTGCCCACCTATCAGGAACCACAGGGTCAACAGCCACAGGGCCAACAGCCCCACCACTTCCAGACCCAGCGGGCGCCGCAGGGCAACACGCAGATGCCCGAAAACACGCAGGCGCCGGGCAACGCACAGACCCCTGCCAGCACACAGCCGCAGCCCGCCGGCACCCAGCCCCCCATGGCCCACGCGCAGGAGCCGGCCCACACCCGGCCTGCCCTGAACAACAGGCATGCCGGCGGCCCGAAAATGGTCACGGCCACCAACATGCCCGCCACGCTGGGTGAACTGACCAGCGATGTGGTGATCCTGCCCACCTACCACGCCCACCAGGACGTGAGCCAGCTCACCCCCTTCGAGCCGCTGGGCAGCATCCAGACCTTCTCGCAGGGCACCCCCGGCGCCTTCAGCGGCCTGTCCATCCGCGGCAACGCCATGCAGGACACCCTGGTGATGATCGACGGCTTCCGCGTCAGCCCGGCCAGCGGTGCCGACTTCTCGCTGCTGCCCATGTCCTACGGCAGCCGCACCGAAATCCTGCGCGGCCCCGGTTCGGCCATCTATGGCCAGAACGCGGGCGGTGGCGTGGTGCAGCTCCTGTCCGACGCAGCCGGTCCCGGCACCCGGGCCAGTGGTGAAGCCGGCATCGGCGGCCGCGGCTACATGCAGATGCGCGGACGCCTCTCGGGCGGCAACGACCAGATTACCGGCCGCATCGACCTGGGCCGCGAACGCGGCGATGGCTTCGATGCCACCGCCGGCGACTACCCCGGCCACCAGAACGACCAGGACAACTGGAAACGCGACAACATCTCCGGCCGCCTGGACGCCCGGCTCTCCACCGCCACACACCTGACCGTGCTGGCCATGCGCAACACCGTCAACGCCGATTTCGACGGCCTGCGCGGCAGTGCCACCGCCCTCGCGGCCAAGAAGCGCCTGGAACTGGCCGGCGTCAAGGCCGAGCATGAACTGTCGCCCGGCACCCGCCTGGACGCCAAATTTGGCCAGAGCAGCATCAGCAACACCTGGAACTACACCGACGGTGCCGACTGGGACAAGACCAAACTGCGCGAATACGGGCTGGGCATGAGCCAGCGGGTTCTGCCCAACGTGAATGGCCGGATCGCCTTCGAACGGCTGGAAGAAGGCTACGACACCCAGGGCCTGAAATCGCCCACGCGCACCACCAACGCGCTGCTGGGCAACGCCATCGGCACCTGGGGGCAGCACCAGCTGAACCTGGCCCTGCGCATGGATGACAGCAACCGCTACAACAGCACCTTCAGCCACCAGATCGGCTACGGCTACCGGCTGGCCCCCAACCTGCGCGTGGCGGGCAACCTGAGCACCGGCTACCGCATGCCGGACCTGGCCGACTACTATGCCAGCGCCGAGGGCAACCGCCTGAAACAGCAGCGCAACCAGACCATGGACGCCGGCGCCTACTGGCAGCCCGACAGCACCACCTACGCCAAGGCCGTGGTGTACCGCACCCGCGTGCATGACCGTCTGACCGTGGCCGGCGACTGCACCGCCGCCGTCAACTGCTCGCTGTTCAACCTGGGCCGCGCCACCATCACCGGTCTGGCCCTGTCGGTGGGTCAGGACACCGCCCCCGGCCAGGCCTTCGACGGCCTGCGCTGGCAGGCGAACCTGGACCTCGTCAATCCGAAGAACAACGCCACCGGCCGTGTGCTGCCCCATGTGGCCAAGCGCACCCTCAACGGCCAGGTGGACTACGGCTTTGGCGACTACAGCGTGGGCGCCGACCTGATGCTGAGCAACCGCCGCTTCTCCGACGAGGCCAACCAGCACCGCGTGGGCGGTGCCCTGCTGGTAAACCTGCGCTCGGCCTGGCGCGTCTCGCCCGAGCTGACCGCCTATGCAGATGTGTACAACATCGGCAACCGGCGCAACGCCACCTGGCGCTACTACAACCAGCAGCCGCGCACGGTGATGCTGGGGGTGGCTTACTCGCCGCGGTGAGGCAAGGATGCGGGGTGACGGCGGCAGGTTGCGTCGTCACCTCGCGAAGGCGCGGAGCCGCCGGAACACGAAACCGGGCGCTGACGCCTGAAGGCGATGGTCCGGACGATGTGACAATGGTGTGACCGGGTTCCGGATCTGTACGGGGCGATGTCCGATGTCGGGGCGTCGCCTTTTTGGTGTCCGTCGGTTTTGTCCCACCACCTCTGCCCCGGAACTAACACATCCCAATACAATCAGTGCGCCCGCCAAACAGACCCAGCCAGCGCACATCATGAGACCCATCGAACAGCAGTTCTTCAACGACCTGGAAAAGAAACTGTGGACGGCGGCCGACAAGCTGCGTTCGAACCTCGACGCGGCCGTCTACAAACACGTCGTATTGGGGCTCATCTTCCTGAAGTACATCTCCGACGCCTTCGAAGAACGGCAGAAGGAGCTGCGCGAACAGTTTGCAGACCCGGACCACGACTACTGGATGGACCCGGACATCTACGGCGGCGAAGGCACGCAGGAATACACCGAAAACATCGAAGCCGAGCTGGAACAGAAGGACTACTACACCGAGAAGAACGTCTTCTGGGTACCCGCCGAGGCCCGCTGGGGCACCCTGCGCGACTGCGCCAAACTACCCCAGGGGGCAGACCTGCCGTGGAACGCCCGCGGCAAGGACGAGCCGGAAAAAATGCGCAACGTCGGCTGGCTGATCGACAACGCCATGGAGGCCGTCGAGCGCGACAACACGCCCCTGAAGAACGTCCTCAACAAGGACTTTGCCCGCGTGGAGCTGGAATCCAGCAAACTGGGCGAACTGATCGACCATTTCTCCGACACCGAGTTTGCAGCCACCACCTACAAGGGCCAGTCACTCAACCTGAAGTCCAAGGACATCCTCGGCCACGTCTACGAGTACTTTCTGGGCCAGTTTGCCCTGGCCGAAGGCAGGAAAGGCGGCCAGTACTACACCCCCAAGAGCATCGTCAGCCTCATTGTGGAAATGCTGCAGCCCTTCCGCGGGCGGGTGTACGACCCGGCCATGGGCTCGGGGGGATTCTTCGTACAGAGCGAAGAGTTCGTGGCACGCCATGCCGGCAAGCTGAAAAACGGCGTACGCGACATCAGCGTCTATGGTCAGGAGAGTAATCCCACCACCTGGAAACTGGCGGCCATGAACATGGCCATCCGTGGCATCGACTTCAATTTTGGTGGTCACCCAGCCGACACGCTGCTGAACGACCTGCACCCGGACCTGCGCGCCGATTTCGTGATGGCCAACCCGCCCTTCAACATGAAGGAATGGTGGAACGAAAAACTGGCCAATGACCCACGCTGGCTGGCCGGCACGCCCCCACAGGGCAATGCCAACTTTGCCTGGCTGCAGCACATGCTGTGGCACCTGGCCCCCACCGGCAGTATGGCGCTGCTGCTGGCCAATGGCTCGATGAGTTCCAGCACCAACAACGAAGGCGAGATCCGCAAGAAGCTGGTGGAAGACGACTACGTGGAATGTATGGTGGCCCTGCCCGGGCAGCTGTTCACCAACACGCAAATTCCGGCCTGCATCTGGCTGCTGACGCGGGACAAGACCAACGGACTGGCACTGAACCGCAAGAAGCGGAACCGGCGCGGGCAGTTTCTG
>ERZ773068.501-NODE-501-length-20823-cov-3.214368_pt1 | contig 20823 bp, 20 predicted proteins | sample MGYA00580620_ERZ773068 | MGnify/ENA primary metagenome ERZ773068 (study PRJEB29015, sample SAMEA2737983) | human oral metagenome | biome: human oral; feature: human-associated habitat; material: dental | place: China | collected 2101 ... | reverse complement strand
ACTTTCAACATATTGGCCATTTGTCTCTACTTCCTGATTCTTCAATTCACCAGCTCAGATGGAGATCAAGCATCACTACGTCGCCTCCACGCCTTCTTTGTTTCTCTCCGCAGCTTTTTAGCTTCTCGCTGAAGCATGATCCGGGTGATCTGATGGGCCGGGCAGGCTTCTTCCAGGTCCTTGGGCTTGACCGCGGCGACGTGCTCAAAATGAATGCCACGCGCCTCCAAGTCCCGCGAGATACTCTCCAAAGCCTTTACCGCAAAGATCTGAGAATTCACACCAGAGGCACTCTGCTCAGCCGAGATGACGAAGTCGCTCATCGCCAGGCCGATGGGCTGGGCAGCCAGCAAAACAGTTTGTTCGCCAACATGCTCCCGGACACCGGGGATATCCGCCGCGAAATCACGGGGAATCAGATCACTCCAATGCGGACGAAGCCCACTACCACGTTCCAAGATCCTCACCATCCACGGCGAGTTCCTGCCCTGCAAGACCCGATCCCATTGCACCTTCGCGTCACGATATTTGGCCCCGAACTTCAAACTAGTCAGAGTCTGGCTTGCCGCCTCAAGCAGGGAAACCGGATCAATGCCGGGCACCGTGATACGCGCAGTCGGAACCGTCTCAAGAAAACCCCACAGCTTGAATCTGCTTCCCATGGCCCACATCCCCTCCCATCACAGGCCATACGGGGGACCGAAACTGCCACGAATGTCATGAACACGGGCCTCTTGAGTCTTCCTGGCGTCACGAAGCTCGGTCAGCGGGTTCTCTGCATCATCATTTTCAGCTTCCTTGGCCCACTGGTCATGGATACGCCCCAGGTTCTTGCTGGCCTGAGCTTGCAGGCTTCGAGCCTCAGGGGATGTGTCCTTGCCTGTGAACACATCGAGCAGGGTGGTCTGCCCCTGGTCGATCCGCTTCTGGATTCGCTGCCATTCGGGCCCTAGCTCCCCCGATCGAGCTTTCTCAGCTCGTGCTTCGTCAGCTTCCTCTCTGGCTTGTGCCTGGCGAGCGCTTTCCTCTTCCATACGCTCGAAGTCCTCCACGACACTGCGCAGCTGCTCGAACATGTTGGAAAGGCCTGGGAACTGCCGTGCCGCGATCCGGAAGTCATCGTCCATCTCTTGGTTTCTCATACCCGCGCCACCGCCCCTCGTCCGAGCGCCTCGACGACATCGAGGACTTGGCGATAAGTATCGAAGACTTTGGCGCGCGCCTCCATGATGTTCGACACAAAATCATAGATCATGTTTATGTATTTATAAATCGTCTTGACCGTATCGGCTATCTTTGAGACCTTAACTGCCATATTGATCACGGCAGCCGCCCACCCCACAACCGGGATAGCCGCTTCGGCCGCAATCGCTGCCAGATCATACGATATGTCCCTGAGCTGGTTTCCAATCCAGCTTGCAGTTTCCTTGACCAAGAATGCGAATCCTTTGACCACCGTGGAGATGGTGCCAGCCACACTGGAGATTGCCTTGTCTACGGCAGCCATGGCAGCAGCAGCGAGCGCGAACTGCTCCGATCCCTTGCCAGTCCATTCAGCCAGACCAGGCAAGATGCCAGTCGTGTTCTCGGAGATCGCCCCGAAGGCGTCACTGGCGATCTTCCAGGCTCCCGAAGCGCACTCGACGCGGTTCCAGTCTCCAGCGAAGGGCTTGAACACGAGGTCATTGAGCGCCGAGAACCCAAAGAGCTTCTCGAACACCCAGTCGAGAGAGCCCAGGATGAGACCGGCGCTCCAGCGCAGATTCTCGATCTCGCTGGCAGAGCCGGTAGGTGTCACCAGATAGGACTGGACGTCTTGTTCTTCGGTAACGCTGGCCTTGGACCCCAAGGCCTCGCCTACGCGGTTGGGCATGTCTTCGAAGAGTTCGCCCCTGATCGTGTCCCCCGCCTTATAACCATCTTCATAAGCCTGCTGAAACAGATTCGGATCCCCAGAGCGGTAATAGGGTCCCGCATCATCTCTGGCAGCCCCGAGAGCAGGCAGGTTCTCTCTGGGATCCTCGAAGGGGGGGATGGACTCTCCCATACTGGCAGCCAAGGACTCAAGCAGCTCATGAGCCTTCAGGTCAGCATCAGCGTAGGTTTCGATCACGTTGTTCAAGCTTGCGGCACCCTGGGCATAGACCTTCTGAACGGCATCAAGGACTTGGTCGCCGACAGCAACTACGGCATCGTTCGCAGGGCTGAACACTTGGAGGACCAAGCCCAGATCGCTGGACTCCAGCTTCGCCCAGGTGTCGAAGTGGTTCTTCAAGGCTGGTAAGTGTTCGTTCGCTTGGCGTTCAAGCACTGAACGCGCGAGCTCTATGTTTGAAAAATCAACTTGCACGGCATGTCCGATCTTCTCATCAGGGAGGCGCCTGAGCCTCCGGTCCAGCCTCGGCTGGTGCGCGTACTTTACCAGAGGGCAGGCCGTCGCCTCCCACACAGAAGCCCCCAGCCGCGAGTGACGAGGCCACTGAGCCCGTCCCAGCCAGAGGCAAGTTCGGCTGCCTCCCCACAAGGCTCAGCCCACGCTCCGTCCCACCGCGATACCGCTCTGACAAGCCCCTGAGCCCCAAACAGGACCACAGCCTGCGCCGGCGGTTGGGTTCATCCACACCCCCCTCGCAGCGCCCGAACTGCCGGGGCCCCGCGACATGACCCCCTCGACGAACTATGATGTCTGGGAGCATCTCTACCTTGGCAGGAGTTCTTGATGAGCGGTGATGAGAAATTTGAATACAACCGGGAGCAAACGGCGAAGTCGCAGGCGACCATACGCGACGACGCAGCCCCAGCAGCCCGCGATATAGCAAACTACCTGGAGCGCCAGGGCACCTCGCAGAGCGAACGCAAGTGGGGTGTGGAGTCCGGGGCCCTGCAATACAAGAAAAGCTACGAGAGCAATCTCTTCGTGCTAAGCAATAATTTCCTCAAACTGGAGGAGCGACTGCAGGAATTCGTCGAGGCCCTGGCGGAGAGCGCAAAAACGCTGGAGGAAAACGAGCAGAACATCGAAGAGGCTCAGGCCATCATCGAACAGAAGGTACAAACCCAGGCTGGACCTGAGTACGCTGCGAACAAGACCGGCCCCTACTCCTACGACACCTCCACTGAAGTCGACCCCCTCGGCTGATCCCAGAAAGGCAGATCATGGTAAGCACCCCTTACTACAACAGGCTGCAGGACGTGGCCAACTTGAGTGAAGACGGCCTCGACGATTTGATCGGATACATGATCTTGGTGAAGGCCAACCTCGAAAAGGCCCGCGACATGGTCTCCAAGGTCAAGGAGAATCCCGGCATCTCCGGAGAGGTCAAAAGATCCATCGAGAAACGGCTAAATGAGGACATCGCCTCATTCGACAGGAACGAGAATGATCTCAACAAGCTCCGGGAGAACCATAAGCAGGCCCGCGAAGCAATTGCAAAGGCAACGGAGGTTTACAAATCCCTGTCCCCGGATCTACTGTCCCCCGTGGAGTCAGGCCTGCTCAACGTCACCAAAGAGGTGAACTGGATGGGCGTTCTCATGCCCGTGGAGAAATACCTCGAGGGAGTTGAGCAGCAGAAAAATCAGGAGCGGGAGCTACTTGCGCTACAGACTCTGAACACGATGAATGATGAGCTGAAAAGAAAAAGTGGCAGCATAGCCGACCCGTACTTTAACAATGGCACCTCCAATTCTGATTCTGACATGTCAAATTCCGGGGGTTCAGGTTCAGGAAATGGCACGCATGGACCTGGCCAAGGCGGCGGAGCCGGTGGTCAAGGCAGCCACGGTGGAGGCTCGGGAGCTGCCGGCTCCCTACCCGCAGGAGCCGGAGTCGGCGCTGCTGTCGGGGCTGGGGCCGCTGCTCCAGCCATTAGTCGGCTCCTCAAGCCTGCCCCAGGTCAGGGCGGCATCATCCGTCAGCCCAGCCCTGGCGTCGGAAGTGGTCAGGGCAGGGGCGTCACCCCGGGCCACGCCTCCCCAGGAGTCGGGGCCGGGGTCGGTGGGTCAGGTTCGGAAAAACCCCGGTGGCCTGAGGATGCGCTCAAGTACCCCATCGGCGGAAAGGTCACCCCTGATGGCCCCGTGGGGGGATACATACCTGCCCCGGTGGCGGATATCGATGATCCTCGCTGGCGCTCTGACTTCTCCCACCCCGCCCTCGGCGGCACGCCCAACCCCACCAAGGCCAGCGGAATCGTCGGCGGCTTGGTGGGCTCTGGGGCCGGTGCCTTGGCAGCCCGCGGCGCGGGCGGCCTGGGTGGCGTTGGCGGAGCCGCTGGGATGGCCGGCGGAGTCATGATGCCCCCCGGCATGGGAGCGACAGGAGCTGGCATGGGAACCGCGGGAACCGTCGGTTCTGGCACAGGTGCCAAGGGCGGCATCCGCGGCAGCAGCTCGGCAGCCAGCATGCGGAACTCGGCCATGCGTTCCGCGGGTGGTGCTGGCGGAGCCGGAGCCAAACCAGGTGGCGCTGGCGGCAGGGCAGGCGGTGCTGGGCCCATGGGAATGGCCGGCGCACATGGCGGCGCCGGAGGGCGCTCAAGGGATGACAAGAAGTCCCGCAAGCTCATGGGATACAAGGCGGTACGCATTGATGACGAAACGACTGAGGCCATTGATTCCTCTGCCTTCGGTGCGGGTGATGCCTCATCCCTGAAGCCGATGAAGACCGACGATCAGGATAAATGGTGACACGCGCCACAACAGGCCTTCGCCGCGCGGGAATGCTGACGATGCTGGCAGCCCTCATGCTGCCCGTATCGTCAGCCCCCCCAGCAGCGATGGCCGACGATGCAATTACCCAGCAGGACTATGCGGATGCATTCCACCTGAAAGAACTCCACGACAAGGGCTACACCGGCAAGGGCGTGACCATCGCCTACATTGAGGCTCCCCCTGACATGAGCGTTCCAGAGCTTCAGGGCGCGAATATCGAGACGCGCTCTCCCTGTGACATGGTCTTCGCACCCGAAAGTCATGCCCATTCGACAACTGTGGCTTCTATCTTGGCGAACAAGGATTGGGGCTGGGCACCCGAGGCCACCATCATCAACTACGCATCTCTAACTACTGACGACACAGTGGCAAATTCCAATACCTGCGATGGCAAAGCGATACTCGTAGAAGATCAGATCAATCGCGCGCTGAATGACGGGGCAGATATCATTAGCCTCTCCATCGCCTTTGGCGATAAAGGCAAAGAAGATACTCCCGCCTTCACCAGGGCCGCTCTGCTAGGAGTGCCGATTGTAGCGGGCTCGGACAACAAAAGGGACGACGCACACAGCGAGAGCTTTGGCCTAGCCAATACCGTAGCGGCTGTCGGCTCCACCAATCTGCAGGGCGCTCGCTCAGAATTCTCTTCCTATGGGGATTATCTGACCATCATGGCACCAGGTGAGGGAATCACCATGCGCCAAGCCGATGACAGTGGGAAACTGTCGTCCATAACCAAGCAAGGTCAGGGAACCTCTTTTTCCACCCCGATGGTCGCGGGGCTGTTGGCTTTGGGAAAGCAGAGGTGGCCCAAGGCCACGGGCAATCAGCTGCTGCGGTCGCTGATCGACACGGCGACGAACGACGGCAAGGGCTGGACGCCAGAGTATGGCTGGGGGCTGATCTCTCCCGCAAAATTCCTGAACAACGATCCGACCTCCTTGGAGGACACCAACCCGCTGTGGAATAAGGTCCCAGGGGCGAAACCTGATCAGCAGAGCGTAGCCGACTACAAAGATGGGCTTGCTGATCCCTCCTTACTCACCACCGACGACACCTACGTCTATCGCGGAGTGGATGAGGCCCTGGTTCGCAAATACCCGGACAAATCAGAGTTCGGCACCTCGCCACGGTATCGCAAGTAACCCTAGATCAAGAGGATGTGGGGACGCTGTTCAGCGCCCCCACATCCCTGCATCCACACACTTTTCACATCTCAGTCATCCTGCTGCCGATATATTGCGGGTCACCGGTTTCCCCTCCGCAGTTTCCGCACCCTTCAAGGTCAGCAGGTAGGCCTTGCCGTTGCCCCGAGCACCGTTCTCCCCCTCGGAGATTGTCCACGACGACCAGTTCTCACAGGCCTCGCTGGTGCAAAGATCCAAGGTGCCGTCCTGGAAACGCCAACGCTTCGCCTTAGACATGAGCAGAAGAGTCTCATCGGGACCTGATACAGTGCCGTCAGCATTCAGCCGGAAAGGCTTGTCGTTCAAATCAAGATAGTCCGTCAACACCAGATCCTTGTCAACAAGGTCCTTGACTGCACCCTCGACGTGCTGCGTCGAGGTCTGGTTCTCGCTGCCGGTCGCAGTCGCTCCAGGATGTGAGCCACCTCCCGGACTACAGGACGACAGCGGCACACTCAACGCCACCAGGGATGCCACCAAAGACAAACCTCGAATGAACCTGCCTGAACTCATCATCTTCTCCTATACGTTCGCAAACCGGTCCAGCCCAGCACGTCCCCCTCGCAACGATAGCAGCGAGGCGATGCCACAACGGGCTGATCGACGAGAATCAGCGCAGGAGAAGCGTGGCATGCAAGCCATAGCAGGACGACCGCCCCCAGAGCCTGACACACATGCTGCCATCAGGTCTTGTGAACGTGGCCCCCTGATCCTGTATGCTGCATGATGCAGACTTATTCACAGAAGTATCAACACAACGCAATCTTTTACCAGCGCCTAGTTGCTACCCGCTGTGAACAAGACGTGATGTAGGCAAAACTCCAAGGGGGAGTGAAAATTGACTGACATTGAATTTGACCGTGACGCCGTTGGAGTGAGCGCGAAGGAGGATTGGAAGGACGCGAACGAGTTCGCCAGGATCAGTTCTTTCATGTCATCGTTGTCAACTCACGAGGTTGCCGAATCCCTGCCCACAGGCGACAACAGCGGGGTGACCGCTCTGATAACAGGCGCAGGGAACTTCCACAAAGTGATGGGATGGGTGATTTCAGAGTATTCGGACGCCTGTGGCGTCTTGGGCTCTGGTCAAGAAGCCGCCATCTCCGACTATGACCAGAGCGAGAGTCAGAATGTTACTGGCTTCCGTGACGTCGTGGAGAGGATGGAGAACTAAATGGCTCACTTTTCCCAACTGTCGACGCCCGCCGATCACTCCCTCGGATCCGACCAGGCCATCTGCGCCAGGAAATAGCCGGCATCACGAGACACCACCTGAGCACGCCCGGGCACCGCCTTCATCGGCTTGATCCGACCAATGACGGAACCCTCATCGGGGCTTCCGGACAGCAGAATGCCCGTCGTCCCAAGGTCCCTCATCGACTGGAGGATGGGTTCAAAGGACGCGCGCGATGCGCCGCCCATACGCCGTGCGACGATCACGTGCAAGCCGATGTCCTGCGCCTGAGCCATCAACGGCTGCAGAGGCTGCAGCGGATTGCGGCTCTGAAGCGCCACCAGATCATAGTCATCCACCAGCACCCAGGCCTCAGCTCCCGTCCACCATGAACGGTTGCGCAGCTGCTCAGAAGTCACCGAGTCCGTCGGCATGCGCGTCTTCAGGTACTCGGCAAGACCACCCATCTGCTCCGCCGCCTCATCCTGATTCGTGGTGTAGGCGGCCAGATACTCCTCCGGGACCTGATCCAGCAGGGCGCGCCGGAAATCGACGACGAAGAACTGCGCCTGCTTGGCTGTGTTCGTGCGCATGACCTCCTGCGCAATCGAACGCAGGAACGTGGTCTTGCCAGACTTCGAGTCCCCGAACAAATACAGATGGCTGTCCTGACGGGGATGGAACATGAAGGGTCCGAGCCGGGACTCCTCCACCCCCAGCACCAGCCCCTCCTTGGCGGCCGGATGCTCAAGCAGCTCCTTCGCCATGATCCGGTGAGGCAGCAGCCGCAGCTTCGGACCTGAGGCCGGCGCAGCCTTCGCAATGCGCTCCAAGGTGTCCTTCACGCCCTGCCCCAGGCTCGCCGGGTCGTGATCCCCATCGGCACGGGGCAGGCCGACCAGCACATGGTGGGTCCCCACCTCCTGGCCACGTCCAGGACGCTCCAGCGGAACCGACTTAGCGACCTTCCGGTCAAACTTGGTGTCGGTGACATCGCCGAGCCGCAGCTCCAGCCGCGATCCTAGGGCGTCCGAGACCTGCTGACGGAAATCCATCCAGCGGTTCGTCGCCACCATCACATGCACGCCGAACGACAGAGCCCGGGCCATCATCGCCATGATCCGCATATCCAGGCCCTCAATATCCGTCTTCATCGCGGCCCAGCCGTCGATCACCAGGAAGACATCGCCATAGCCGTCGTCATACTTCCCCTGCGCCCGGCCCTGACGATAGGTGCTCATCGAGTCGATCCGGTGCGCCCTGAAAAACTTCTCGCGGTCGTCCATGATGCCTTCGATCTCGGCCATCATCCGGTTCACGATGTCCACCCGGTCACGGGTGGCGAGCCCGGCGACATGGGCCGCGCCGTCAAATGGCGTAAAGGTGCCGCCACCCAGGTCGATGATGTAGAACTGCACCTCCTGCGGGGTGTGCACGAGGCTCAGGGCCATGACCACTGACCGCAGTGTCGTCGACTTGCCCGTCAGCGGACCGCCCACGACGGCGAAGTGCCCGTTCGCGCCCGAGAAATCAAACTGCAGCACATCGCGACGCTGCTCCAACGGCAGATCGACGATGCCCAGCGGAATGCGCAGCGGTCCCCGTGCGCGCCACGACGGTGAGATCAGGCCCAGCTTCGGGTCCTCCACGAGATCCGGCATCAGCGAATCCATCGTGTCTGGAACGTCAAGCGGCGGCAGCCAAACCTGGTGAGCGGGGATGCCCTTGCCCTTCATGCGTGCGACGGCGATGTCCATCTGGGTCATATCCGCCCACTGCGCATCACCAGGCAACACCACAGGCCCCGAGGGGGCGGGGCTCTCCTCCTCTTGCTCCTCATCAACCGGCTCAACCGTGAAGGGAAGCACCCTGACTGGCCCATCCGAAGACCCCGAGGAGATTGCGGGCCCGCCCTGCCTGGGAGGCGGAGGCGCAGCCACATAAGAAGCCCGGAACCGGATCATCTGGTCGGTTCCCGGCTTCAGATAGCCCACACCGGGGAAGGAGGGCAGCTCATAGGCGTCGGGCACACCCAGCACATCACGGGACTCGCCCGCGGAGAAGGTTCGCAGGCCGATCCGGTACGATAGATGGGAGTCGAGGCCCTTCAGCCGACCCGCCTCCAGACGCTGCGAGGACAGCAGCAGGTGAATCGACATGGAACGGCCCAGTCGGCCGATGGCGACGAAAAGATCCACGAACTCGGGCTTGGCGCTCAGCAGCTCAGAGAACTCATCAAGAATCAGGAAGAGTGCGGGCATCGGCGGCCCCGAGTGCTTGCCCGCGATCCGGTCCGCCTCATAGTCCGTGACATTCGCGTAGTTGCCCGCATCGCGCAGCACCTCCTGGCGACGCACCATCTCGCCGCGCAAGGCATCCTGCATGCGGTCCACCAACGACAGCTCCGACTCCAGGTTCGAGATCATCGCAGACACGTGCGGCAGATCCGACATGCCGGCGAAGGTGGCGCCACCCTTGAAGTCAACGAGCACGAAGTTGAGCTGCTCAGGCGAATGCGTCAGCGACATGGCCAGCACCACCGTGCGCAGCACCTCGGACTTGCCGGAACCAGTCGCGCCGATCAACAGACCATGCGGCCCCATGCCCTGCTGCGCCGACTCCTTGATGTCCAGCAGGACTGGTATCCCCTCCGGAGTCACGCCAAACGGCACGTTCAGGCGTTCCCGCCCCTCCCGTCGCTTCCACTGCACATCCGGGTCGAAATCCCGGATGTCCCCCAAGCCGAGCAGCTCCATCAGGTCCTGCGATCGTTTGGGATCAGACTTCCCCATCGGGGACTCCGCCTCCGGCCGCTCCTCCTCCATCCACGGCGCCATGCGACGTGCGATGGCCTCAGCCTGCGGCACCCCCATGACATCCGGGGTCGCAAGGATCGGCTGCTGATCCAGCAGCAGCAGCTCCATGCGCCCGCGATCATCGGCGTCCACTCCCGGATGCAGGATCATGCGCAGAGTGGAGCGCGACGTCATCGGCCCCCAAGACGTCATGGTGCGCACCACAGTCACCCCCTCGGTGCCCTCAATGGCCCCGAGCCGGGTGTTCGCCGGCAGCTCTGTGCCGTCCAGGATCAGGAACAGGTGCGGCCACTGCGTCGCGTCGGTGCGCGGACGGAACCCGCCTCGGTCCGTGAACTGCGCCCCCAACAGTTTCGTCAGCTCCGCGGGCTTGGAGGTCACCATGCGTGCTGCGCCCAGCGCGTCGCTCTCCTCACCCGATCGAGCGTGCGGCAGCCATTTCAGCCACTCCCAGTCGGCCTTGGCACTCTCCTTGCACAACACCGCGACGCGCAGCGTCGACGGGGACGTGAACGTGGCCATGTGCATGAGCATGGCCCGCACCTGGGCGCGGGTTGACTCCTCCGGCCCTGCGACCTCAAGGTGGCTGAAGTCGCCCAGCATCACTCCGAAGGGCATGTCATCCACCATCGAATGGGCCTCCATGAACCGCGTCATGGCCGAATGGCAGACGACGTCCGGCTTGGCCAGGGGCGCCAGCTCCGGCTCAATCAGCTCCATCGCCAGGTCCTGCGCCGAGGAGCCCAGCCGGACCTGCAACGCCATCTCGTCACCGGCCTCCCTTTCCCACAGGCGAGTGCCCTCATGGGCGATCAGCACCAGAGCGTCAGGGGACGGCAGATGCCATCCGATATAGGCCCGCTGCCTGCGGGCGACGGTGCGCACCGTGTCCCGGGTCTCCCCCAGGTAGGCCAGGTACTCGCGACGCAGGATGTCGAGCTTCTGCCGGTGTCCGCCGACCTGCCGGTAGATGTTGAACCCGACCATCGACAGCATCGCGACGACCATGGCACCGGCCATCAGCAGCATTCGCGTGTTCTGGCTCTGGGACATGGCCATGAACACCATGACGCCCATCGAGCCCATCATCGGCACGACAGTCGCGAGGATATTCCCCATGCCAGCCGCCTCGGGCTGGTCTGGAGGAGCCTGGACATCGATCTGTCCAGTGGGAAGCTCCGGCGGCTCAGTCAAGCCAGTCTGCCTGGGTTGGACCATTACTAGATTCTTCCCGTCTCGAGCGTCACGCCATGCGGTCAAAGTGCCATCGAACCGCGTCCCATACTATCGTCAATACCAGGGCCACCTCTCAGGCTCAGGATTCACACGGAAACATCGCACATCGGAGGAACATCATGGCCACGCCCCTAGCGTCCGCCACGATCCTTGATGGCGCGTCCAGACACGACGTCTCAGTGCCCGTCGGAACCAGCGTCGCCGGACTCATGTCCATGCTGCAGATCGATCTGACGCCAGGTGGGCTGCGGCTCACCCATCCAGATGGCAGGGTCATCGACACCGGGTCGGTTCTGGGCCAGGACCTGGCCTCCGGCACCGTGATAACCCTGAGCAGCTCTGCCGAGAGGGCTCAGGCCGCGCGGCAGACCGCAACTCGCACCGCGTCCCCCTGGCTGCGTCCGATCCTGACGCTCGCCGTCTTCCTCACCCTGGTGGTCTGCATCGAGACGGCCTGCCTGGTGGGCCCGGCTTTCGGCTGGTGGCAGGTACCGCAGTTCCTCAGAATCAGCGCTGCCGTGGTCTGCGCCGCCGCTGTGGGCATCTCCCTCACCTGGTGGCGGATCCGCAGCACCGCCCCGGGGATCCTGGCCGCAACTACGCTGATCGGGATCTGCGGCATGGCTTTCCTGCCCGTCGACATGATGTTCTCCTCTCAGCTGGCTGTTGCGGCCACTGTGTGGACGGCGCTCGCGACGGCATTGGCCGTGTGGTTGATCGACGGCTCTTCCCTCAGCGCCACCATGGCTGCCCTCTGGGCCCTGGTCAGTGTCCTGGTGGTCTACCTCATCTTGTCCGACGCCTCTGCTCTGATCATGTCAGCCCTGGCCCTGGCCGTGGCGACTCTAGCCATCGCGACGATCCCCAGCTTCGCATTCCGCATTCCCGAGACGCAGTTGCTGGATCTTCCGGTGGTGACCACGTCCGCCCCCACGGTCAGAGCCCCCAAGGTGTCGTCACCGTCGGCGATCACGGCAGCCCGGGTGCGTCGCACGATCCGGGAGGCCGACTCCCGAAACCAGCTGCTGCTGATCGCATGCTGCACAACGGTGGCGGTGGCGGCTTTCCCAGCGGCGCGCCTGATGGGCACCTCAGGCTCTGAGGGGCTGGCGGCAATCGGCATGATGGTGATCGCATTCCTAGCGCTTGTCCTGATGCCCAGGGCCCGGCGTGACCACTCGGGGCGTATCCTTCCCCGGGTGAGTGCGATATTCATCGCCGCAGCCATGCTGACCTCTCCGGATGTCACCGGCCTCCTAGGGGCACCTGTGACATCCCTGTTGGTCGTTGCCGCCGCCGCGCTGATCAGCATCTTCGCCACAGTCATGGCCCGAAGCCGCAAATCCGCGTTTCTCGGCCGGGTGGCGGACGTGACGCAGTCCCTGTCGCTGTTCCTCCTCCTTCCCGCGGCCGTCTACGGTGCCGGACTGTTCTCCCTCGTCAGGCAGATAGCATCATGACTCAAGCCCAGTCTCTCTTTGCACCGGTAGCCAACTCGCATGAGATGGCAGCGGACCTCACCAGCCACCTCTCCCCCGGCGCAGACCCGGAAGAGGTCATATATGGACCTGCAGGGGGCGCGAAGCGTGCCCTGGCCTATCTACTTGACCTCACCGTCGTCGCGGCCTTGGTCGGGGCAATCTGGTGGCTGCGGCCATCGCCGGTACTGGCGGTGTTGACCCTCACCGAGGCATGTGTGGTCCTCACCATGGTGCGAGCCCGCACCGGCAGATCACCAGGTCTGCTTGCGACGAGCACCGCTGCCATCGCCTACGAGACCCAGCATGCGCCCGGCCTGCGTCGGCAGCTGGTGCACACGCTGCTCATGGGTCTGCTGCATCTGACGGTCCTGGGTCCGCTGGTGATCGTCATCTTCAGCCGACGTGGACAAGATTGGGTGGACCGCATCGCGGGAACCGCAGTGGTTGATCTGCGGAATCGCGTTGAGGTGGATGAGGCAGAGCTGCAGGGTCTCGCCACCATGGCGCCTTTCGGGGAGGAGCCCTCCGCCTGGCCGATTTCTGACGCGGGAAGCGGATACGAGATGCCCAGCGGCTCAGGCCACCGATACGAGGGAATCGATGATCCGACGTCACAACGCGGCATCGCCGGCAGTGCAGTGGGTTGGAATCAGGCTCAGGAACTCCCTCAGAACGGCTGGGGAACAGCCGAGGAGGGGACCTTCATGGATGTCTCCGGAGAGTGGCCGAGTGTTCCCGCGCCACCAGCCCCGACGCTGCCGCCAGGCGCTTCAGCGCATCCCACGCAGCTTCAACGTCCAGCTCAGGCGCCTGCCGAGCCTCTCCCCCCAGCTCCACAGCCGGAGTTCACGACCCCCCACATGCCCCAGCCTGCCCAGGCGCCTCACCAGCAACCTCCTCAGCATTCGGACCCCAATCCGTGGCCCCGTCCAGCTCCGCAGGGCATTCCGCTGATCTCCAGCTGGCCTCAGAACGACCCTGGGCAGCCGTTCAGCACGTCTCGTCCGCTGCCTCCCCCCCAGGGGCCACAGCTGCCTCCTCCCCAGGGCCAGCCTCTGCCACCCCCTCAAGGCCAGCCGCTTCCACCACCGCCGGGCCAGGTGCCACCCTCCCAAGGACGGCCATTGCCGCCTCGGCCCACGCCCTACCAGGCACCGCCGTTCTTGCTGACGCCCCCGCCTGCTGCTCCTCCACAGCAGCCAGCGCCTGCTCCGTCGCCTCCCCCAGCTGGCTCGGGTCAGGCTTCGCCGCCGCTGCCGACAGCACCTGCCTCCGCCCCCCGACACCAGGCACCGCAATCGGAAGGGCCTGTGCTTCCCCAGCAGAGCCATCAATTCGTCTCCAGCTCCACGAGCGCACGCCGTGCAGCTGCCCTGTCCTCTGGTCCCGCTCCATCAGCTCCCCAGCCAAGACTCGCCGATGAGGACCCCGGGAACCCACGTCGCGCGGCCGCGAGTGGCCCGCCTCAGGGAGATTCCAGCCCAACGACCTGGTTGGTGACGGACTCTGGGCGACGTGAGCACATCACCGGTGTGCTGGTGATCGGCCGTGGCCCGGCAGGGCTCTCAGCCGGCGAACGCCCTGTCGTCGTCGACGGACCAACCGGATCTGTGTCGCGAAATCATCTGAAGGTGGGGCAGAGTCCGCAAGGAGTGTGGGCTGAGGATATGTTCTCGACCAACGGAACCTCAATTCGCACACCCGACGGCTCAACTTTCCCACTTGAACGCGGCAGGCGTGTCGCAGTTCCCCCAGGGAGCACACTCATCATGGGCGGCGAACGCACCGTGACGATTGTGAGCAACTGACGTGAGGCTTGGGAGCACATCCCACTGAGGCGCTGGCCGAATTATTGGCTCAGCAGGTTTTCCCCGCATAACGCCGGGCATCACCCCAGTCCGGCATCACATCGCACGCTTCCACGGACAACAAAACGGGGTGGGAACCTTTGTGGCTCCCACCCCGTCTCTGCTGAAAGCTGGGCTTCCTCAGAAGCGGGCGGCGTTCTTAGCCTCAGTAGCCTGGTACTGCATGCCAGCCTCGTCGACCTTCATCGACAGCTCTTCGAGGATCGTGTTGATCTCCGCCATCTTGCTGTCCCACTGGGTCTTGGCCGTGTTGTAAGCCTCCTTGGCGTCGCCATCCCAGTTGGCGCGGAGCTGGTTGACCTTGCCCTCCAGCTCATCCAGGTGTGACTGAATTGACTGGGACTGCTGTTTGATATCAGCGGCAAGAGCCTGAATGGCGGGGAAGGATACCCTGATGTCTTCACTCATTTTATATTTATCTCCCTTTCCGGAGGGCTCAGCCCATGCGTCCTGCGATGTTGCTAAAGCTGGAGCTCTGATCGTCCTCGGTGGCGACGTAGTCGGTGTCAGTCTGACGCAGGTCCTGCTCGAACTTGAGCAACACATCGTTAACCTTCGTCGAAGCTTCGATCCAACGGTCCACGGTGGTGCGCATCGACCGGCCTGCGGCGCCCTCCCAGCCTGCACCAATGCCGTCCACGCTGGAACGAACAGAGTTAATGCTGCCGCTCACAGACTCACGAGCCGTCGCCGAGGCGTCCGCACCGGCCAGGATTGCACCTGCGCCCGCACTGAATTGTTGTGCCATGGTTTGTCCTCCAATGAGATGGTTGCGGTGGAGCAGGCACCCACACCGCCTATGACGCTGGCAACACTACTCCATCAAGGGTTCATATGCCCGGCTGCTCGTGGGTGGGCGATGGTGTTGACGAACCCGTCGTCCAGAGAGGTGGGCTGATCGAATGTTCAGGGAGGGAGGCTGAAGTACAATCGACCTTCGTCGGCGCCTCAGCCAGTAAGGTGGGGACGCCAGGCCTGGAGATGTTGAACGCGTCTCCGGACCACGGACCTCCTTCCAGTGCCCGCACGACAAAGGAACCCCATGCCAGCGACAACCAGCCCCAGCACAGGCTCTCTCATGCCCATATCGCTGAGCATGGCAGGACACACGGTGGACATGTCCGTCCCCCAGAACATCGCCCTGGCAGAGCTGGTGCCAGCCATGGTCAAGGCCATGGGACCGCTGGACGCCGGAACCGCGACGCAGGGCTTCGTCATCCGCACATCAGATGGCCGCGCCCTCAACCAGTCACGTTCTCTTCCCGACCAGAAGGTACGCCCCGGCGCTGTCCTCACCGTCGAGGCAACCGGCACCAACGCCCAGGATCAGCGTTACGACGACCTCGTCGAGGCCGTCGGCACCACCGTGGCAGATGACTCCACACCATGGGAGAAGGCCAACTCGGTTCAGCTGTCGGCGCACGCCTCAGCGGCTTTGATCCTGGTGGCAGCAGTCCTGCTGCTCACCGGCTCCCGAGCCACCACCCTGACCGGAGTGGTCGGTCTGGCGGGCGCAATTCTCACGACGCTGGCCACCGCCGTGGTCGCACGCATGCCCAACCGCCCAGGATCCCTATCGCTGGGACACACCACGCCGGTCTTAGTCGCCTGCGCCGCATTCGCATTCACTGAAGGCCCCTGGTTCGCCATGCCTCTGCTCTCCGCCGGAATCGGCCTGCTGGTGGGAGCATCGTCACTTCTCGTGCTGACCTCTGACCTGCGCATCTCGATGGCTGCTCCCATCACCGCCGGACTGGCCTTCGTCCTCGTCGGCTCCCTGGTGCAGACTGCGGGGATAGCCCCGGAAGCGGCTGCCAGCCTGACTACGGCCATCCTGGTGGTGGTGACCCTCAGCGCGCCCTGGGTGGCGATGGCGCAGCTTCCTGTCACCGTCGGCGCCAGTGACGATGAGAACCGGATAGATCCCTCCAAGGTTTCCTCCCGTGTCGCCAACGCGCACGTCCTCGTCATCGCTTTGAAGGCCGGCTGCTCAGCCGCGATGGTGGTGTTGTCCGTCCTCATGTCCACCTCATCGAAGGCGATCATCCTGTTGGCCTGCACCGGAATCGCCCTGATGCTGTCGACCCGCTCCCTGCGTTCACGTGTCGAGGTGCTGCTCGGCGTGCTGACGGGGATGATCCTGACCATCGTGGCAGCGGTGTCCACCACAGCAGTCATCCCCGTGGCGCTGCCCTGGACCCTGGGGGCGACGATCCTCGCTGCCGTCCTGCTTCTGGCAGCCAATGTGGTGTCACAGAAGCTCCGCCCCTGGCTTACCCGCCTCGCTGACGCCATCGGCATCATCGCCCTCCTGGCGATCCTGCCGCTGACCGCTCTGGTGTGGGGAATCCTCTGATGGCCTCGAACAAGGAGATCCTGGAAGCCCAGCGGTACAACCGCCGGCGCCTGGTGACCGCCTTCGCCTCGGGAACACCAGGAGGTCGGGAGCTGGAGTCCAAGTCGCCATTCGTTCCCCTGATAGTCGGGGCCATCGTCGTCGCCATCATGCTTGGGGTGGCTGCCGTGATCAGCCGGTTCGCGCCGACGCTTCCTCAAGATTGGGAGAACTCGACCCTCATCGTTGTCAAGGGCACCGGAGCCCGGTACTACACCATCGAAGGGACTCTGCGTCCCGTGACCAACATCACATCGGCACGGCTGCTCTCTGAGGCTGGCCAATACAAAACCAGCGAGGTCGCCGCCGACACTATCGAGGGCATCAATCGAGGAAGCACCGTCGGCATCACGAACATCCCCGACGACGTGCCGCAATCTGATCGGCTTCACTCAGAGCTGTGGTTCTCCTGCGCCCTTCCCGAGAAAACCCACACCTGGGTCGCCACATCTCCCCAGGAAAAAGCCAGCCGCGGCGCGGCTCTCGTCGAGAATCAGGGCTCTGTTTTCCTCGTGAGCAATGGGCTCCGCCACCGGATCCCGGAGGAGTACAGGAACCAGGTGATGCTCAAACTGGGGTTGGAGTCGCTCACGCCGGTCAAGGTCTCCGCACCCTGGATCTCCCTGTTCGAGCAGGGGTCGGAGTTGAAGCCGTTGGGAATCGAGAACGCCGGGACGCCCGTGTCCGGGATGCCCGAGGCCCTCAGCTCAGCCCTCCTCGGAAGCCTCATCGACGTGAGCGACGGGAATTCCACGAGAACCTATGTCGTGACCGGACCCAGCACCATCACTCCCCTATCGGAGACGGGTGTGAAGATGTATGAGCTTGGAGCACCGGAATCACTGACCGCATCACGCTTGAAGACCTCCGTCTCACAGATCACGGGCGGAGTGTCTGTGGAAAGCAACCCCTTCGGACCGGCGGACTGGCCACAGCGAATCGACAACATCATGCCGAAAGGCTCCCTGCCATGCGCTGGGCTGCAGCGAAAATCAGATGGATCAGCCATGTCGGCTCTGTATTCCATGACCACGGATGCCTTGGTGGATGTGCTGCCAACCGGTGGGGACAAGACCGCCAGCAACGACCAGAAGCTGCGGAATGTTCCAACTCAGTCGTCGGTGCTGGGCGGCTCAGGGGCCTTGGTGCGAGCAACCTCTGGGGGGTCGCTCGGTGAGGTGATGCTGGTGTCGGATCTGGGAACCATCCACGGCCTCGGGACAGAACCCGCCCAGTCGTTGGAGCGTCTTGGATACTCCGACAACGACGTGCATACGATCCCAGCCTCGTGGACGGCACTGATCCCGGAGGGCCCTGTGCTCGACCCGAAGAGCGCCTGGGACACGGTGGAGAAGAAATGATGGCTTCCACGTACGGGAGTTGCCGTGGCCGCCGCCTGAGGCGTTGGGGGGCAGCCTTGGTCGGTGTCTGTGGTCTGATGGGTGCGGCCCTGCCGGCTTCCCCCATGCCGACTGGCTTGAGCATGCCCTCCTCCGAGGAGCAGGTTGTTGCATCTAATGTCAGGGTCGATGACGATGACGAGCAGCCCAAGAACTGCACACCAGAGGAGCCCATCAAGATCAAGGAGACGCCCGCGGTTCTGTCCCTCCTCGGCATCAAAGAGGCCTGGAAGCACTCAAGCGGCGATGTCGTCGTCGCAGTGGTGGACTCAGGGGTGGTGGCGACCAACCCTCACCTTGGCGACGATGTCCTGCTGCCAGGCTTCGATTTCACAGTTGAAGGGGGCGGCGACGGGCGCACCGACTTGTCTGGGCACGGCACCGCCATCGCCGGGCAGATCGCAGCCCGCAGCGTCGAGGGCTCCGGGCTGCGGGGGCTGGCCCCGAAGGCACGGATCCTGCCTGTGCGCACCTACGAGGTGATGGATGACCAAGGCGGTGGAGCCGGCCTCACCCCAGACAACACGCGCAATGCGGCGGGCATACGCTGGGCCGCCGAGCAGGGGGCGAAGATCATCGCCGTCGCGCAGTCCTCAACCACTGATCTGCCGGAGTTAAGGGAGGCGGTCTCCTATGCGACTTCCTTGGGATCACTGGTGGTGGCCTCAGCAGGCAATACCCCGCAGAACAAGAACGAGGACCCCAAAGCCCCACGCTATCCCGCGGCCTACCCTGAGGCGCTGTCGGTCACGGCTGTGGACGGCAACGGGGCACCCACGAACTCCGTGGTCCACGGTGAGCACATTGATGTGGCGGCTCCCGGTGGAAATGTGCTCACCACCTTTTTCAGCGGAGACTGCATTCTGAGCGGGGACAAGCCGACGACCTCCTACGCCACGGGATACATGGCAGGCATCGCTGCCCTGGTGGCGGCAGCCCGTCCGAGTGAGTCCCCGGCGGACTGGAAATACCGCATTCTGGCCACCGCGCTCAGGCCGTCGCGCTCACAGCGCGATAACTTGATCGGCTGGGGGCTGGTGGCACCCACCGAAGCCCTGAACTTCATCAACGATGGTTCCATCGTGGGCCCTCCGAACCCACGGTTCCCGGCACCACAGAAGCCGTCACCGGTGCCCATGACTCCCCCAGACCCGACGCAGGACCCCCGCCCGGCACGGGCCATGACCCTGGGAACCATTGCCGGGGCAGGCATTCTTCTGGCCTTGGTGGCCCTGCTGGCCGCCCGTCTCAGAGAACTCCGAGCACGCCAATCCCGGTGATGCCCACAGGTGCTTCTTGGAGACATACGAGGAATTCCTCACGTTCTCCCAGCTGAAAACCAGAACGGATCCTCACACCATCCGGGAAACATTCCCATCGCTGAAAGAGGAACTTCCGGGTGCTCACCAAGCAGCTCAATAAGCAGCCGCGCCCAACTCGACTCTGGAAAGATCACACTCAGAATCGATTGCAATGCCACAAGCACTGGATATAAGCGTTTACTGCGATTATCGGCCTCCAAAACATTTCGATCGCGAATACAGGGAACACCCTCACTCTTGGGGATAGCAGAATACGTTCCAAGCCAGGCATTCCAGACGGCCACGCTCCAGCTCATAACGACACTGCCTTTCAAGACTGGAAATAACCTGCTCGGGTCGAGCAGGCTTGAACAGCTCAGTTTTCTCGAACCAAAATGGATCATTGAGGCTTATTCACAGCTGCTAGCATCTGGGCTTCGACAAAGGGTTTCGCCGTCTCTGGCACCCCCATGAATAAGCCTCACAGCGGATAGAAATCAAAGAGTTATTCCTTGCCTTCTTGGCACCCATCAGCCATGAATTGCAGAAATTGCTCATAAGCAGACTCTACACTAATGAGCGAAGGAGAGAAAGCAAAAGCCTTGCCATTTTTGATGAAGTACAAGCGATTAGAGAAGCGCGCCCCTCCAGAGCCCAAAATGTGAGCATCTTTGTAGGGACTGATACTCCAATCATCGACAGTAGAGTTCATCAACGGAGAATCCGGATCAAGACACTCTCTCTTGAAAACTTCAAGCACCTCGCTTTTAACCTTCTGTTCCAGCATCAAAAATTAACTCCATTCCAATCAGAATCTAATGTTTCACGGACTATAGCTACGGCACTTCGAATATCAGTTGGATATTCCGGCGGCCATAAACTCGTCTTTCCAATTTGCGCATCAGCCCAGCGAAGATTACCACCCTCGTCTACAAAAGCGTTGAACCAGTGGCCAGCCGCAGCTTTCTCGCTAAGCGGAATCCCGGGGAAATCCCATTCAACCCCAATAATAGCTACTGATCCAGGCGGCTTGCTACCAAGGCTTTCCTCGAGACGTTGGTATGTCGATCGAGTAAAATCTGCAGAAGCAACTGGTGCAGTAGGGGAATTTACCACTCTCGGACCATGATCACTCCCAGTAATTTGAAACATCTCACTATACTCCCCACACCTTGAGGCTTAGTCAGAATTGGTGGTTGCAATAGTTAATTGACGTGTTGTGCGTGTCGGTATGCGCGAGGAAGGCTCAACT
>ERZ773068.499-NODE-499-length-20905-cov-4.361871_pt1 | contig 20905 bp, 21 predicted proteins | sample MGYA00580620_ERZ773068 | MGnify/ENA primary metagenome ERZ773068 (study PRJEB29015, sample SAMEA2737983) | human oral metagenome | biome: human oral; feature: human-associated habitat; material: dental | place: China | collected 2101 ... | reverse complement strand
ATGGTTGGCTTGACGGATATAAAGGTTTGATAATGAGATATGAGTATCTTGATGTAACTTGGATTGGAATGCTTCTATTAGGGTTTATCTCCAAGTTCCTCAAAAAAGTTTAAACACGTTTTTTGATAAAATGTTATCTTCAGAAAAGGAATTTGATGATCATATGAATAGTATATACCCATTAGAAGGCAGGAAAAAAGAGTGAAAAACCTTTTGAGCGAAGCAATGCGAGAGTGTATCAAACTAAGAACAATAAGAGAGGCTTGGGGGTAAAAATAAAAGAGAGCTTGCGCTCTCCTTTACCAATTCTAACCACAAAATCTAATATATGAAAAACAATTTATCTTATCTTCTTATTCTTTTGCGGTGCAAAGATATGGCGGTTTTCGTCTCTGAACAATAGATTTTTATTATTTTTTTCTATAATGCTATAAGTTTTTTATATACCCCGAGTCCCTGAAGGGGGAGAGTATCTTTGCAGTGATCATTGACCATTGGCAATTAACCATTTACAATTATCTTCATCCTTCTTCAGTTGAGCCTTGAGCGCCTCCAAGGAAGGAAACTTGACCTCATCACGGATAAAATCTATAAAATAAAGTCGTATTTCCTTGCCATATAAGTCACTGTTGAAATCAAAGAAATATACTTCTATACTTTCACCTTTGCCCTCTATGGTAGGATTTTTTCCTATGGAGAGCATCCCAAAGATCTTTCTTCCTTCCCAAAGCATATACACGGCATAGACCCCTATCTTAGGGATGAGCTTATGAGAATTTTCTATCTGTAGGTTGGCTGTAGGATAGCCCAAGGTACGGCCTAACTTCTGTCCATGTACCACGGTACCTGCCAAAGAAAACGAATAACCGAGATAGTGATTAGCCGTCTGCACGTCGCCCTTCTCGAGAGCTTGTCGGATTTTGGTAGAGCTCACCGAGAGGGAGTCCACCTCCTGCACAGGGATTTCCTCCACTTGAAAATGGTATTGTTCTCCAAAGGCCTTGAGCTCTTCTATCCCAGCGGAACGGTTTTTCCCAAAACGATGGTCATAGCCTATGATAATCTCCTTGGCTCGAAGTTTTCCCACTAAGAGTTCTCGTACATAATCCTGAGCAGAGAGTGCGGCAAATTGCTTGCTGAAAGGCTGAATGACCAGCTGGGCAATCCCATAGGAAGCCAGAAGTTGTGCCCGCTCCTCTATGGTCTGAATCAGAGCAATAGGAGCGGAAGGGTCGAGTACCATACGCGGATGAGGGAAGAAAGTCAGTACCGTAGGGAGTAAGCCCTGTTCCTTAGCCCTCTCGACCACTTGGGTGATGATCCTTTGGTGTCCTATATGAATCCCGTCGAAGGTGCCGATGGTTAGCACCGTATGCTCAGGAGATTGAAAATGAGTTATATCTGTTACAAGTTGCATCCAAGGTAAATTATTGGTTAGCGTTTTCCCGGCTGGCTAAGAAGAGGTATCTTTTTTCTTCATTGGTAAGACTGTCATAGCCACTTTTGCTGATTTTGTCCAGAATGGTATTGATTCGTTCCTGGGCATGCTCATTAGTATAGGGAGAAGCAGGAGCCTGTCGGGCTCTTTTGGGAAGAGAGAAAGAGAGCTTCCCCTTGAGAAACAAGCCATAGAGTATTCCTACAAGTGCTCCTCCTAAGTGGGCGATATGCCCTCCTGCATTGCTTATGGGGATACTAAGGAGGTCTGTGGCCACCATCAGTACACCCAACACCCACAAGGGAATAGCCCATACCCCAAAGAGATAAATCCTAAGTGTAGGAGTGTAGGTGGTTAAGAATATCAGTACCGCCATGATCCCTGCAGATCCGCCCAAGAGGTAATCCTCCCGATGAGCAAAGACCGGAAAAATAGCATAGGTAAGCATAAAAAAGAGCCCTCCTGCTACTACCCCTGCTATATATATTCCTAAGAATCGCTTTGGTGTGAAGAGATTCATGAACAAGATCCCTACGAAGTAAAGCATAATCGCATTGAAAAAGCAGTGGATAAAGCTGGCATGGAAGAAGCTATAGGTAATGGCTGTCCAGGGTTGCTGCAATAGCTGGGAAAAGTCCTGTGAGAGCGCAAAGAGATCCCTTACAAAAGGGTCAGTACGCTGCCAGAGGAAGGCAAATAGCTGCGGAAGGATATAACCACAGAGGTAACTTACGATGAGTATATACACTAATGACAGGGAATGCTTGCCCCATATTCTTTTTACGGTTCTATTCATGATCCATTTCTCTGTTATACTTAGTACAACCTTCTGTCATTGAAAGAATTTTTTTGCCAAAGCTTCATCAAGATAAAGCCTATTAGCGCCCCGCCCACATGAGCGAAGTGGGCAATATTGCTGCCAAAGATGGAATAACCAGTCACCCCTGAGAACAAATCCAAGGCGATGAGGATCGGAATAAAGTACTTAGCCTTGATCGGGATGGGGAGGAACATGAGCATGAGTTTGGCATTAGGGAAAAGAACCCCAAAGGCTACCAATATCCCATAGACCGCCCCCGAGGCACCTACAGCACGAATCATATAAGCCGATATCATATCCTTGAAATCACTCTTGGAAAGCGCTTCTTCCCAGCCCGTATTATACATACCTTTCTGTAAGAGCTCCTGTGCCTGACTTATCGAAAAACCTTTGCTCTGCAAGATGTCCAGCGCTGAGTGAAACTCGTAATAGTTCACCGCTGTATGTAAGAAGGCTGCTCCTAAGCCACAAGCAAAATAAAAAACAATAAAGCGATTGCTGCCAAAGTAGCTTTCCAGAGGAGGTCCAAAGGAATAAAGAGCAAACATATTAAAGAAAATATGCGCTACAGAGGCGTGCATAAAGAGGTGAGAGAACACCTGCCACCACTGGAAATTGGGGTTTTCTATATAGTAGAGAGCCGCCTTGTCCTGCAACATAGGTATAAAATGTGCCAAGAGGAAGAAGAGTACATTGGCAATGATCAGGTGAGCGACCGCCTTAGTTATATTCATCATCATTTGTCAGAGGGATTAGTTGGGGCTTTTTGCCTTATTTTTGTAAATTCTTAATCTTTTCCGTCAGGCGAGGTACTACCTCGAAAAGGTCACCTACGATGCCATAGTCAGCAGCCTTGAAGAAAGGCGCTTCGGGATCGGAGTTGATCACCACCTTGACCTTGGAGGCATTGACCCCTGCGATATGCTGGATAGCTCCCGATACACCCAAGGCAATATACAAGTCACAAGAAAGGGGTTTACCTGTTTGCCCTATATGTTCGCTATGAGGTCTCCACCCCATGTCAGATACCGGCTTAGTACAAGCAGTGGCCGCACCTAAGGCGTCGGCAAGGTCTTCCACTATGTGCCAATTGTCGGGAGTCTGCATACCACGTCCGCCAGAGACCACGATAGCGGCATCATCGATGGATATTTTACTGGTAAATTTCTCCGTCCCCAAGTGCTTGATGCGCTCCTTGGGGAGCTGAGGGGTGTATTCCTCCACCACAGCCTGGACTGGTGCCTCCTTTATCTCCACTGTATTTCCAGCTAAGGTAATGACCTGCTTAGGCGCCAAAGGCACCCAAGAGATGGCCTTGGAGGAGAAGATTACCTTCTGCACCTGTCCGTCCTTGGGCAAGGAGCTCACATTGGAGAGATAAGCCGCCTGCCAGCTGACCGCCAGCATAGGCGCTAAGTAGCGTGTATTGGCCGAACTGGGGAGCACCACAAGAGAGACCTGCTCTCGCTGGGCTACCTGGCTTAGGAGCTCGGCATAAGGCTTAGCCTGAAAAGAGGAGAGCTCAGGAGCTGTTACCTTGACAATCTTAGTTACTCCATAGCGGGCTAAGGGTGTAGGATCGGCTACATTTATGGTAAGGGCAATTACCTTGTCAGAGAACGCTTGAGCATAGGAGAGCGCTTCCAAGGTTTTTTTAGTGAATTGGCCGTCGTTGTATTCGGTATATACTAAAGTCATTTTGGTGTCGTTTTAGAATAGTTTTCTTTTGTTGTGCAGTTCGTCGATAAGTTCGTCCAAGTTGTTCGGGTCAATCATTTTGACTGGTGCTTTGGGCTGAGGTTTTTCTAAGGCGGTTATCTTAGGCAGGGAGGAAGCCTCCACAGGGGGGATCACCTCCAAGGGAGCCTTGCGCGCCATCATGATCCCCTTCATGCTGGGGATACGGATTTCGCTTTCTGGGACGATTTCCTTTTGGATGCCCACTACCACAGGTAAGGGAACTTCCAAGTGCTCCTTGCCGCCATCGGTCATACGGGTGATCTTGGCAGCCTTATCCCCCTCAAAAGAGAAGGCAGTTACCTCATCGACAAAGTCGTAATCCAAGAGGGCAGCAAGCATACCGCCCACCATACCGCCATTATAATCCAAGGATTCGCGTCCGCAGAAAATGGCATCATACCCAGGGACAATAGCTGCCAACTGCTCAGCTACAAAAAAGCCATCCGTAGGGAAAGTATCGATACGGAGCATGTGGTCAGCACCCAAAGCAAAGGCCTTGCGCAGCACTGGCTCACTATCGGAAAGTCCTACATGGACTAAAGTAAGCTCGGCGCCTACCTCCTCCTTGAGCTGGAGCGCTCGCATAAGCGCTGCTTCATCACTGGGGTTGAGGACAAACTGCACCCCTGAAGGGTCAAAAGCACTTTGATCTGAGGTGAAATTTATCTGAGAAGTGGTATCAGGCACCTGATTGACACATACTAATATTTTCATGAAACTAATTTTTATAAGGGACAAAGATACAATTTTAAGTGAAAAATGAAAAGTGAAAAGTGAAAAATATTTGAGAAGAGAAGAAAGACAAGAGAAAAATGAAGGAAGAAAAATCAGATAATCTTTTATAAATGACAGATATTCAAGTGTTGAATTAATAACTATTTGTGCATTGGTATAGTTTTTGTGCTTAGTGTAGAAAATAATTTGTATCTTTGTACCTAAAATGAGAATCTTATGACTTATACAATCACTATAGAGAGTAATAGCAACATCGCAAAGAATCTTATACAATATATAAAAACATTTGACTTTGTTACTATTAGAGAAGAACCCACAAAGAAAGCTCCTACCAAAGCAAAGGCTAAAGCTGGGACTAAAAAGGCTACTTTTCCCCAAGAGGTTTTGGAAGCTGCTGAAAAACTAAAATGGACACCCGATGAAATCGTAGAAGCAGCCAAGCGGGAGAAAATGTCTCCTGAGGACTATGCTTTTACCTTGTTGTTATCTAAAAAGATAAATCATAATATAGCCAAACGTGTATGTGAAGACTTTGATATTCCTTACAAAAAGAAATAGATATGATTATCATTGCAGATAGTAATATTTTTATGAGTGCTTTGATTTCGCCTAATGGTGAAACAGCCTCCATCTTAGCTGAAAGAAAAAAGATACAATATATAGTACCTGATTATCTGATTACAGAGGTAACAGAACATATTCCAGATATAGTAAAACGCCTTAAAAACCAAAAAACTAAAAGACAGCTCTTAGCTGATTTTAAGGAATTGTTGGAAGGAGTAACTATTGTCAATATAAAAAAGGAGGTGCAAAAAAGCAATATTCAGAAAGCGGAACTTATCACAGAAAATATTGATTATGATGACTATCCTTTTATAGCCCTACATTTGGAAGTAAAACATAAAATTTGGACTTCTGATAAGATACTTGTAAATGGGCTTTCAGAAAAAGGCTATGGTGACTTTTTTATTAGTACGGAAGAGCTCAAAGCACATCTTTACAAGAAAAAACCTAAGAAATGAGGCTGTCCGAAAAGTCTTATTCATGAAGGGCGATTTGCAAATCGCCCCTACAACAGAACCTAAAACAAGTGATTTCCAATAGGATAAAATCTAAAAATATTCGATTAAAACTTTGAAAAATAATGTTTTGAACTTTTCGGACAGCCTCGTTTTTTATATCAATGTCTTACAAAAACTTTCGCTCATCACCCATCACCGTCATCTGGAGCAAATACATCTACCCCAAATACTTCATCTTAGGCAAAACACTTTATCTGATTATCAAAACAATGGGGCAATTGGAAAATTAACTTGCTTGACAAATTGGCAAATTAGTAAATTATCCCTACCTTTGCCCAAAAATAACATACCATTTAATGAGTACTCAAATCATAGAAAGAGAATTAGCAAAAGAAGAAAAGAAAACTAAATTAGGCTTCAATGGGCTTACCCCCTCCGAGTGGGCTCTACTCTCTAAAAATGTAATCACTGAAGACGATATCCTAAACCCCGTGTGGAATGATCTCTCCTCACCCAGAAACCAATACCAATTAGAACACGGTGCTGTATACCCCGTAAAATTATGCGAACGCCTTATAAAAATGTATTCTAAAGAAGAAGATACTATCTTTGATCCCTTCTTAGGTATAGGCTCCACTATGATCGCTGCACAAAACCTGAACCGCCATTGCATAGGCACCGAACTCAACCCTAAATTCGCCCAAATAGCCCAAAATTGGCTTGACGATGTACAAGGAATCTTCGCCAATACTATGCATTATAAAATAGTTAATGACGATTGTCGCAACCTACTACAGCACGTACACCCCGATAAAATACAACTCACCGTAACATCTCCCCCTTATGCCGATTTTATTCAAAAATCACTCAAAGACCGAGAAACAACCCACAAAACCTCCGTACTAAAATACGAGAACAATAGCACCGTAAAACAATATAGCCAAAATGATAATGATTTTGGCAACCTACCCTACCCCGATTTTTTAGAACAGATAAAGCACATTCTTAAAGATAACCTTGTCATTACAAAAAAAGGAGGCTATTCCTGCTGGGTAGTAAAAGACTATCGAGACACCAAAAACAAAATCCCTTACGTCCCCTTCCATTCCGATTTGGCCCGCGCAGGTGAAGAAGTAGGCTGGAAATACCACGATCTTATTATTTGGGATCAAACAGGACAACGCCGACTAGTCCTCTTAGGCTACCCAAGTGTACTTTACACCAATCAAAACTGTTCCTTTATAGTAGTATTCAGAAAGCCCAAATAAATATGAATTTTAATATAGATTTCAATTTTACCAACGCCGACACCACCTATCTTACCCATTCCCTACACCCTTACCCAGCAAAGTTCCCTCCCCAATTACCCCATACCATTATCAAAAACTTTGCTCCTGAGAATGCCACTATCCTTGACCCCTTTTGTGGGTCAGGAACTACCCTTGTAGAAGCCCGACTCTTGGGGCACAATGCTATAGGAGTAGATGTCAATGCCCTTTCCATTCTACTTTCCAAAGTCAAAGCTACCCCACTTACAAGCCAAGAACAGATACAAATAAAATCCTTCTTAGAAGCTCTTTCTACAGAAAACCAAAATTGGAAACACACCCGACCTTCTTCTATTGTTGTAAAACAAATAGAAGGGTTAGACCACTGGTTTCAGCATAATGTAGCACAAGAACTTACCCATATCCTTAACCTTATCGCCCAAGAAGAAAACCAAAATGTAAGTGACTTCCTCAAGATTGTCCTCTCCTCCATCATTGTGAGAGTCTCCAACCAAGAAAGTGATACACGTTTTGCCGCAAAAAATAAAAATATACCTGATAACTTTACCTTTGAAGCTTTCCTGTCCAAAGCCCAAGAATACCTTGTGCGTATTACCGAATATTCTAACAAAGTAGATAACAACAACACGCTTGAACTCTATAATACCGATAGCCGTAACCTCTCTATGATTGATGAAAATAGCATCGATATGATCATAACCTCCCCACCTTATGCCAATACTTACGACTATTATCTATATCACAAGTTTAGAAAACGTTGGCTTGATCTAGATGTAAAGTTCGCCCAATATAATGAAATAGGTTCTCGTCGTGAATACTCAAGCCTAAAAAAACCAGCTTCCCAATGGACAGATGATTTGGTTAAATGCTTTAAAGAAATGTATCGACTACTAAAACCCAATGCACTTGCTTTCATTGTTATTGGTGATAGTGTTATCAAAAAAGAACTCATCAAAATTGACGAAGTTATTTCTAACTTTGCCCCCAATTTGGGCTTTGAAATAAGCAATATCATTTCCTCCGATTTAGCCAAACATTCACGCATCTTTAACCCCTCTTTCGCCCAAAAAGACAAAAAAGAACATCTAATTATATTAAAAAAATGAAACAAATACGCATCTACTATGAGTGCCTCGAACAGGCAGAAAACTATATAAAACCGATTATTGAACAAGTTGTTAAAAATCAAAATACAGAAATCATACTTGTCAAACGCCCAAAAACAGCTTCCGAACTCAATCAAGGAGCACTCTCTGCCATCCTTACACTCACTACCCCCGATGCCCTTATAACAGGTATCACCACCAAAGATAACCAAGAAATAGAATACCCACTAATTCTCATCGAGTTCACCGAAGCTGTAACCACTGAAGACCACGAACTACAGCGCACCTATGGTGCCATAGCTGCCTGCCTATCAGGAGCTTATTATCTGAAAATTGCAGGTGAAAAATATTCCGAAAAAGAATTCGGAGGTGCTCAATACAACCCCTTTTCTACTCCAAAAATCTTTATAGAAGAGCTCAAGTATTATGGTTATATCATCGCCAATTGGGAAACTGAACCTAACAATCCTTATACACTACAGCGAAACCCTAATTATCCCTCTTGCCCCTCCAACATCCCTATCCTTACCGATACTCTACAAAAGGTAGTAGCAGCATTCATAATCAATACGGAACAATGGTTTGATAAAAGCTTTTCAGAGCTAAGAAAAACAACCTCTTACCAGCAATACCGCTCAGAAGTAAATAATGCTACAGGAGCCCAAGCTCTCCTTAATACGTGGAAAAACCGCAGAAAAGGCAACCTTAACAAACTGCGCTATGCCGTAACTCAAAATAGCATTTCTGCCAAAATCAATCGCTTTAGCCACGCAATGGATCCCGATAGAGGAATCCTCACCTTTATTGCTGCTCTATTCTCTCAAAAATACCAAGTATATGGCACCTACGCACTTGTCCGCCCTCGTGGCAACGATCTAATGAAACAAGAAATGTCCTCCCTCTCCCTACTCAGGCAAAAACTCACCACAGCCCTCGAAATGGATAAAGGAGGTATACCCACTTGGCTTATTACCAAGCTCAACACAATAGCACAAAATGCACAGTCCATCAATCAAGAAATTGATATCCAGCATATATGGGAAAGCTACAAAAATGAGATCCCTAAAAACAAAGTAGTCCTAACCATTGCCTATTTCCTCGACGGACTTTACCTAAACCATAACGGTATTCTCCTAAAGTGGGACAAACGAAAACTTATAAATACTACCCAAAAAGACTTCCTACCACACTTCTCCTCATTCTTTGGCTTTACAAATTTCACCACTCCTACCCCTATTGCTGAGGTACAAAATGAAGTAGATGAAGACGAAGTTACCTATACAATCGTTCACAAAGTACTTATCCCTAATGGTTTTAAAATAGTATCCGTATCCTACCCAGGTTCTCAAGGAGGAGGGGCAATACTCCCCAATCCCGAATTAGGAAAAGCACAACCCCGTGAATATCCCGATGTTATAGCCCTCCCTCCCAATAACACCAATATAGATGTTGTATTAAACGAAAGTAAAGGAATGTTTTCTAGAGCAAGTGTAGAAGCCGATGTAACTAAAACCCTAAAATATAAAACAGACCCCTCTAAAATCACCGCCTTAAAAGAAACCCTTTGTGTAGCTCAAGTAATAGACCCCAACAAGCAACTCAAAAATATTATTATCGGAGTAGCTTTCGGTGTAAAGAGCAATACTAGAACTACTTGGCAACCCGACAATGTAGATTTTATCTTCAGAATCGTAGACCGCAACCATTGGGCAATAGGTATCTTTTCCCAAGAAATGAAAAACCTTATAGACAAGATAGAAGGAGAAACCTCTTTCCCAAAACTCTTTAAACTCAATAAATAACATTTCCTCTCCCCACACCCTCAAAAGCCAGCTGGGAGGCTGGCTTTTCCTATCCCCTAACCCCTGAAATCTGACACCTAAAGTAACACCCCTCCCCAAAAGGTTACAACCATTTGCAACCCCACTTTTCCGATCCTACCTTTGCACCATCAAACCAAAAAAACTAAATCAAAATGGGAAAAAGCAAATCCAATTATGCCACATTAGGACTTAGCGGTAAGGTCGGCAAAGTATTCGTATATCGTCAACGCGGAGGCGAAACCATCGTAGCAAAAACACCCGTACGTACCAAGCCCGCCACCGAGGCAGAGAAAGAATATGAGAGTGAGTGAGAAAAACCTATCAGTGCCTCAACGATACAGCACTGAAACATATCACCACACAGTACATACACTTCGCTGAATATTGCCACACAAAGCAATATTTAGAACAACAAAAAAGAGAGAAAAATCTAATCATTTTTCTCTCTTTTAAAAAATCTTATTTTACCAAATAACCATAAGCTATATGGTCATTCTTCACTTTCGTTATGCTTTTGGTATAAGGGATTTGTAGAAGACAAAGCCAAAACCAAAAGTAAGCATCAGGTGGAAAGGAAACAACCCAAAGTCATTGAGCTTGATGCCACTGTACAAGCCAAAGAGGAAATAGCACATGAGTAAAAACTCAAAAATCATATTGGGAGAAAGCTTTTTGTTAATATACTTATTCCCTTTCCATGAATCCTTCAGAGAGCTAATATTGAACTTAGGGGTACGAACGAATTCGGTTTTCTTGCCCCAATAGCCCTGTAATACGGCGGATACATTGTGCAAAGAAAAGCCCAATGCCACAGAGAAGAAGCTAAAGAAAAGTTTGACATAGTCCACAAAGTCATCAAAAGTCTTTCCCTGTATATTCTTATAGGTAATCCAATAACAACCAAAGAGAATCACAGTACTAACGATAAAGAAACTGGTGAGCTTGAACACCCAACCCAAATCTGGATAAGCTTCCTTGATATACATCATTGGTACACTGAGTATCGCTACAATAAAGACATAGAGGAACATGGAACTATTGAGCAAGTGCATCACCCCATGGAATTTGGTCTTCCACCCTATATTCTTAGAAGCCAAGATATTGCGCACCGACTTGCGGAACACCTCTGCCCCACCCTTGTTCCAACGGAACTGCTGAGAGCGAGCCGCGGAAACCACTACAGGAAGCTCTGCAGGAGTTTCCACATCCTCCAAATACTTGAACTTCCACTTCTTAAGCTGAGCTCGGTAACTTAGGTCTAAGTCCTCTGTAAGGGTATCGCCTTCCCAGTTGCCTGCATCCAAGATGGTTTTCTTTCTCCAGATACCGGCAGTACCATTGAAGTTGATAAAGTGTCCTTTGCTATTGCGTCCTACTTGTTCGAGGGTGAAGTGTGTATCGAGCGCCAATGCTTGTATCTTGGTGAGTAAGGAATAGTTACGATTGATATGTCCCCAACGAGTTTGTACCACCCCTATTTGTTCGTCCTTGAAGTAGACTACTGTCTGCTTGAGCCAGTCGGGCTTAGGAAGGAAGTCTGCATCGAAGATGGCAATAAAATCCCCTTTGGCGATAGCTGTTCCATACTTAAGGGCACCTGCCTTGAACCCTTCTCGGTTTTCGCGGCGGATATGAACGATATCCAAGCCTGTTTGCTGAAGCTCGGCAATGATACGTGCTGTCTCAGCTACTGAGTCGTCAGTAGAGTCATCCAACACTTGTATCTCCAACTTGTTCTTAGGATACTCCAGCTTGGCTATATTCTCCAAGAGACGAGGTACTACATATTTCTCATTGTAGATAGGAAGCTGTACAGTCACATAAGGGATCTCATTAGGATCCAATAAGTTGAACTTGGGCGCTTCGTTATTCTGATGCTTGTTCTTTAGATAGTTCACAGACAGGTTGAGTATTGTCAAACTATAAAAGAAAATCAACAACAATGACAAGCAATATATAGTGATAACTACATAGGTGATGATAAGTCCTAAATTCATAATCACACATTTTTAATTGGGGGCAAAATTACGTTTTTTTTCGTAACCCACAATGATTATTTTTGATATTTTTAAAACAAACTTATTTTTTTCTTAAATAAAAACAAACTCCCCCTTCTCAGGAGGAGCTTGACAGAATAATTTTAAAACTTATTTATTATGAAAAACCTTTCTATTTTTGGAATTTGGCATATTTGCTCTTGAACTTATCGATACGTCCGGCGGTATCTATAAGTTTTGCCTTCCCTGTATAGTATGGGTGGGAAGTACGAGAAATTTCCAACTTAACCAAAGGATATTCTACGCCTTCTACTTCTATAGTATCTTTGGCTTCTACAGTTGACTTGGTGATAAAGATATCATCATTGGACATATCTTTGAAAACAACCAAACGATAATTTGAGGGGTGTATCTCTTTTTTCATATTTTTCTTCTCATTTTTTCGAGGTGCAAAGGTACTACTTTTTTTTGAATTGACAAATAAAAAAAATGTTTTTTATTCACAACCTCTATTTTTAACATTTTTTATCTTTTCCATTCCTTCTCTACGGTGAGCAAAGTACCGAAAATCAGGACTTTTTCTCCGAACTGAAGGAAGAGTTCTTTGCGGTGTGGCGCTTCTACAACTTCCTGAAAATGAACAATATCTTCTTTTTTTTCCGCTTCATACTGCACGCCAAAGGCCTTACTGCCGAGAGCATCGGTATGTATCTGTAAAAGCTTTGCTGCAGAACACTTACTTTGGCTTAGCAAAGGCTCCAAACGTGAAGCTATCCACTCCTGCCAGAGCGGATATACTTCCTCTTCTATGTGATAGGTAAGGTTGTAAATATATTTCATATGCTATCCTCGACAATAATTGGGCTATAAGTTCCACTTGAGCCCCACAAAATAGGTGCGCCCTGGGGAGATACTCGAATAGAAACTGGTAGAGGGTGTTACGTAATCGAATAGGTTATCTATCCCTGCATTGAGCGTAAAGTGATAAGGGAGATTTTTAGAAAACTGTAAGCGCCAGATGCTATAGGGGGCATAATATGTGTAAGTATTTTCCCCGTCATAAATATCCGACCCGCTGACATACTTGCCACTGAGGATGACATTGGGCAGGTATTTTATATCAGCCTGTTCTACATATTCCGCCTTGGCAGTAAAGGTATGCGGCCGCACATCCGAACGGCTATTGCTGCTGGTATAATAAGCATAAGAACCCTTCAGGCGGAAATACTTACTGGGGCGATAGGTAGCTGCTATTTCGGAGCTCATGATATCGGTATTCCCTCCGTAATTGACATAACGAATGGTATCGCTGGCTTGTGTCCACCTATAAGCAATCTTATCCTTGACCTTGGAATATTGTGTCATGGCAGTAATATTCCATTTTCTCGCATTGAAATCCACGGAAAGTGTGATATTACGACTTGTTTCAGGCTTCAGGTCTTTGTTGCCCATGATCTGAAAGCCACCGCCCCAAGGGTGAAACCAATTGGTATAGAGTTCCTTGAGTGTAGGAGATCGGAAACCTGTAGAAAACCCTCCGCGGAAGGTGAACTGCTCCACCCTGAACATCCCTGAGAGGCGATAAGTCAAGTATTCTTTAAAGAGAGAATGGTAATCCATACGCACTCCGGTAACTAAAGTAAAGGCATCCGAAAGCGCCCATTCCTGCTGGGTAAAAATCGCATAGTTCTGAGCATTTTTCTTTTCCTCTGTACCCTGATTCGTAAAGCGAAAACTCAATAGTTCATCGGAATTTCCTTCGGCACCTGCCACCAAGGAATGTTTTTCAAAAAGCGTTTGGTTATACTGAGCCCCTACCCGTAGGATAGAGTTTTCATAGCTTTTCTCCTTCTCATTGAGCAATACATAATACTTGTACTTATCATAGCGATCGTAAGCAGCCGAAAGACTCAGGGTCTTGCTATCAGTAATTTTGTAATCCGACTTGAATGCTGCTGTATAATTATAGTAACGATCTCTGAGCTTCTTAGAACTCTCCGTACCTGCATTGCGCTCACTGAAATAATAGCTGGGCGTCAGGGTAATATTCCACTTAGGCGAGAGGTTAAAAGAGAACTTAGGTGTAGCCCCATAGTTGGTAAATCCAGCTATGTTCAGTTCGCCCATCGGGGAGAGTATTTCTGAACCATTTTTGTAGGTTTTCAGAGGTTCCTTATCCACTATGACATACGGTTCTCGGAAATTATAGAAAGAAGATAGGCGGAGGCTTCCCCATTTTTGCTTAGTCGCTACAGAGAAATTCGTCTTATGATCCTTTTTGGTATTATAAAGATAGCTTGCACTAAGCTCCAATGGTTTTTGGGCATTCTTTGTAATGATATTGATCACCCCACCCAAGGCATTAGAGCCATAGAGAGAAGAGGAAGCCCCCTTGATAATCTCTATACGTTCGATATTGTCCAAGTCGATACGATCATAGTCGATATTGTCAAAGGTCTCCCCTGCCATACGTTCGCCATCCATAAGGAAAAGCACATACTTTCCCCCGAAGCCCATCATATTGATATTGGGCATTCCCCCATCATAGGTAAAGTTGATTCCAGAGAATTCATTTTCCAAGAAAGACTGGAAGTCAGGAGCCTGAGCCTTTTGAATCTCCTGAGCGGTAACCACCTGTACTGTGATAGGCACATTCTTTAGATTGCGTTCTGTACGGGTAGCGGTAACCACTACTTCCCCTACTTCTATTTCTTTGTCCTTGCAGAGGGCAAAGATATAGTTTTTTTCGTCTTTTTTGAGAGAGACTTTAAAGAAATGGCCTTTGTAATCATCCTTAGTCACATAGAAATGATGAATCCCCTTCGGAAGGTCAGGGAAAGAGAACCGCCCCTCGGTATCGGTTTGTACACTTTTTTTCAGTGAAGCCAGCTCCACAGTAGCCCCAGATAAGGGGTGGCGTGTCTGGCAATCGGCAATCGTTCCCGTGAAAGTATATTGAGCTTGTAGCGTACCGACGCCACAGAAGCAAAGCAGCCAAATAAATATTCTTGACATTGTATATATTTTTCAGTAAAATAGAATTGCTATACTCTATGGGGGTATAGCAATTCTATTGAAATAGAGTTAGAGTTGGTATTATTAGAACTTTCCATCCTCACTGAGGACATACTGGAAGGAAGGATAGTTCGCATCCGTTTTATCATTATAAAAATCAGTTACTTGGAACTTCACAAAAGCCCCTTTGGCTGTTTTGAGTACATATACCCACTTGGTAGGAGCATATACACTTGGCCATTTTCCTCCGCTGGATTGTCTATTATTCGGATTAAGCGACACATAACCTGTTGGAGTATCAAAGCCTCCTGAGAGCAAATGTGAGAAAGTATCTTTTCTCTCGGTCAGGTTAGGATAGCTACCATAGGACATTGTTCCTTCAGCATCCTGCTTGTATTCGTTAGGCAAAGTAGCAATAGCCGCAGAAAAATCCTTGTTTTCAGTTTTTGCGACCCCAGCCTGTCCTTTACCAGAAGCCCCACCATTGAGCTTAGCATAGTAAGCGAAGAAAGCTATATCCCAATCCAAACTATTTTGAGGATCCGCTACCTGTACAATAGCATTTTTTTCAAAGGAATAATACACCCATTTGCCTTGGCTTGCATTGAGATTCTTCTCCTGTTTCACATTGGCAGGCTTTTTTTCTTCTTCCTTATTGCTATCTTTACTGCAAGAGGTGAGTGTAAAGATACCTGTTACTAAGGTAGCTAAAAATAACTTTACTTTCATAATTTTCTATTTATTCACTTACAGTCTTGCTCAATTGGTATTTTAGCTTAGGAGTTCCCCCTAATACATCTGCATTATCTTTGTAATAGTCAGTCACTTGTACTTTTGCATAAGTACCATCTGCTGTTTTAAGTACATATATGTAGTTAGTGGGTACATATACTTTAGGGGCTTTTGTTGGGTCTAATCCTATGATACCTGTTTTTGTACCAAATCCTCCTGACATATATTGAGAGAAAGAGGCATCTACTTTTGTAATGTTAGGGTAATTACCTTGGCTCATCTGTCCTTGAGCATCTTTAGCAAAACCTGCTTTAGGGGCTTCTGTTACTTTAGCAAAATCGGTTCCTTCTACTTTAACTACTTCTGCCTTTCCTTTTCCAGAGGTACCTCCATTGAGTTTTACATAGTATCCCTTGAAAGCAATATCCCAAGAGAGATCTTCTGCAGGATTATTAGGAGTTACTTCCCCATTTTTTAGAGAGAAATATTTCCAATCGCCTGTAGCATTCAATTGCACTTCTTTGGCTTCTGAGCCTGAGAAATCTAAAGTCACTTTTTCTGCTGGTTTAGCTGTTTCTTTTTCAGTTAAGAAATCATAGGTGAAGGTAATATATCCTGTTTCATTTTTATCATTGGTGTATCCAGTAAGTTGGATTTTCACATATTTGCCACCTTTGGCTGTTTTGAGCACATATACATATTTAGTAATCTCAAAATGAGGAGTGTTTTCTCCTTGTTTAGGAGGAGTATAGTTGTACCAACCTTTAGAATCTTGTTTGTTTACAGTACCAGAAATCACGGGGTTTTTTTCAAATTTAGTCACAGAAGGTTGTGTCTGTCCTGGATGAGGACGTCCGTATTCTGTAACTTCTTTATCTTTTTCATAACCCTCAGCAGGCGCTTTGGTTACAGCAGCAAAATCCTTGCTATTGGTATTGACTACTTCAGCCTCTCCGATACCAGATACTCCTCCATTAGTACGAATATTGTAGCGATTAAAAGCAATATCCCAATTATCAGTAGTTTTAGGATTGGTTACCTCCACAGTAGTCCCTGTTTGAAAAGAGAAATACACCCATTTTTGCTCATCAGAAGCATTCAAGTTTTTCACTTCTTTTGCTGTATTTTGGGGTGGTATCGGGGTAGGAGTTTTGTTGTCATCTTTACTACAAGAGGTAAAGGCTACGAGACCTGTAAGGAGTACAGGTGTTAAAAATTTTACTTTCATTTTACTCTAAATTTTATAGTTCGTGGCCGCAAAGGTACGTTTTTATTTAGAATAAAACAAAATAAAATTTAATAATTAACGATTGATTGTTAGTGATATATCTGTAAGATATTGCTAATCAAGCTGCAAAAGATTAAAACTAAAGGTTATTGAACCCTAAAATATTTCAACAGTGCTTTGTACTCATCTTGTGCTGCCAAGCAAGTATCCAAGAGATAGCCTTCTACATGTGGCCAATACTATAGTCCTCGATAGTAGTACCATCGGAGCTTCTCCGTGATGATAAAAGGGACTATCCCCTGTGCTAAGCATTCCTTAAAGAGCAACAAACGCCCTACTCTTCCATTACCATCCTGAAAGGGATGAATAGCCTCAAAACGCAATGAAAAGACACCAAATGTAGATTTACTCGTCACTTATCGTTAGTCACTACTCACTTCTTTTGACGAACTCTCTGACTAATGCTAATACTTTTGGCATGGTAGCATTAACAGCATTGAGTACCTCGGTATGGGATACATTAGGGGCGATATCTTTTCCTCCCAAATCGGAGATAATGGATAGGGCAAAGACCTTCATCCCCTGATGGCGCGCTACGATTACCTCCGGTACGGTACTCATCCCTACGGCATCCCCACCAATGGCACGTACCATACCATATTCTGAAGGGGTTTCGAAGGTAGGACCTTGCAAGCCTACATAGACTCCTTTTTGTAGTTTTGTTCCTTGCTCCTTAGCGATATCCTCAGCAAGGGCAATCATAGAACGATCATAAGCCTCGCTCATATCAGGGAAGCGGGTGCCAAACTTTTCTAAGTTCTTTCCTCGTAAAGGGTGTTCTGGGAACATATTGATATGATCACGAATCAGCATAATATCTCCTATGGAGAAGTCAGGATTTACCCCACCAGAAGCATTAGAGACAATCAATTTTTTGATGCCTAAGAGGTGGAAAATACGAATAGGGAAAGTAACCTCCTGCATAGGATAGCCTTCGTAGTAGTGAAAACGGCCACTCATCAGTAGCACATATTTGCCGGCTAAGGTACCATATATAAGTTTGTTGCCATGCCCTTCGACAGTGGACTGAGGGAAGTTAGGAATTCCTGCATAAGGGATTTCCACAATAGGAGTTACTTCGCCCTGTAAGGAAGAGAGTCCAGAGCCTAAGATAATGGCAAACTCAGGGGTTTGTTCAGTGATGAACTGGCGGATGTAGTGAGCTGTCTGCTCGTATTTTTCGTACATAATCTACTATTTTAGTGCCACAAAGGTACGGCTTTTTTAGGGATTATGCAAGAGGGTTCTGAGTTTTGAGTTTTGAGTTTTGAGTTGCTAACAACTGCTCACTGACCTCCGTTCTCTGTTTTTAGCTGTTGGATTTCTTTTTGTAGATAGGCGATGAGGTTATCTTTCTCCAAAAGGCGTTTTTCATATTGCTCAATGAGCTTATCTGAAAGTTGGTTGATGACATAGCCGCCGCTATATTGGCAAGAAGTATTGTTATTTAGGTAATAGCCCACTTAGAGCAGAATCAGGCACTATAAATTGATCTTGTAAAGATAACATCACGAGAGGTATATTAACTAAAAAACCGCCCCAAAATAAGGGCGGTTTCTTTGTTTTAAAATAATTATTATGCCTCTGAAGAATTTCCTTCTTTAGCCTCAGGAGCAGCTTGTTCAGCAGCGGCTTTCTTGCCACCGCGGCTTCTACGAGTAGATTTCTTCTTGGCAGTACCCTTAGGAGAGTATCCTGCTTCGTTGTAGTCTACTAATTCGATAAGCGCCATTTCAGCGTTGTCACCCAAACGGTTACCCAGCTTAATGATACGAGTGTATCCCCCTGGACGGTTGGCTACTTTTACTGAAATATTTTTGAAAAGCTCCGTAACGGCATATTTGTTATGCAAACGGCTGAATACGATACGGCGGTTGTGCGTAGTATCCTCTTTAGATTTGGTAATCAAAGGCTCTACAAATACCTTCAAGGCTTTAGCCTTGGCCAAGGTAGTGTTGATACGCTTGTGCTGTATCAAGGAGCAAGCCATATTCGCCAACATAGATTTTCTATGAGCGGCGGTTCTTCCTAAATTATTTATTTTATCTCCGTGTCTCATTTTCGTTGAATTAATGTATTATACCAGAATTAATTACTCTTTCTCCAATTTGTATCTTGAGAGATCCATACCGAAGGTAAGTCCTTTGCTTTCTACCAGCTCATCGAGCTCAGTGAGAGACTTTTTACCGAAGTTGCGGAACTTCATCAAGTCCGTTTTAGTGAAAGAAACCAAATCCCCTAAAGTATCCACTTCAGCTGCTTTGAGGCAGTTAAGGGCTCGAACAGAAAGATCCATGTCTATAAGCTTGGTCTTGAGGAGCTGTCGCATATGTAGAGACTCTTCGTCATAGCTTTCAGGCTGCACAACCTCTTCAGGCTCAATGGTGATACGCTCATCAGAGAAAAGCATGAAGTGATGAATAAGAGTCTTAGCCGCTTCCATCAAGGCATCCTTAGGATGAATGGAACCATCTGTTTTGATTTCAAAAATCAACTTTTCATAGTCGGTTTTTTGCTCCACACGATAGTTTTCGATGCTGTATTTTACATTTTTGATAGGAGTAAAGATCGCATCGGTAGGGATGGTACCCACAGGCATATTAGGTTTGGTATTTTCCTCAGCGGAAACATACCCCATACCCTTATCAATGGTGATATCCATTTTGATAGCCACGTCGGGTTCCATATTACAGATAACCAAATCAGTGTTAAGTACTTGAAATCCTGTTATAAATTTTTGAAAATCACCCGCAGTCAATTGTTTCTTACCGGTTACAGAGATAGAAGCCTTTTCATGGTCAGTACCTTCCGTTTGCAGTTTGAAACGCACTTGCTTCAAGTTCAAAATGATTTCAGTAACATCTTCAACCACCCCAGTGATGGTAGAGAATTCGTGTTCTACTGAATCTATTTTAACCGAAGTGATTGCGTAGCCCTCTAAGGAGGAGAGCATTACTCTTCGTAATGCGTTACCGATGGTGAGTCCATAGCCTGGTTCGAGGGGTCGAAATTCGAATTTTCCCTCGAACTCAGAGGATTCAATCATGATAACCTTATCTGGTTTTTGAAAATTGAATAATGCCATAATGTGACTGCTGACTAATATTATTTAGAGTACAACTCTACGATTAACTGTTCTTTAATGTTTTCAGGTATTTGGATACGCTGAGGGAGTGCGACGAAAGTACCTTCCAATTTTTCAGGATTCCAGGTAATCCATTCGTACACAGAGCTATTACTTGCCAAGGAATTTTCAATCACAGTAAGAGATTGTGATTTGTGGCGTACTCCTACGATATCACCAGGTTTTAGGGAGTAAGAAGGGATATTCACGACTTCTCCATTGACAGTGATATGGCGGTGAGAGACGAGCTGGCGAGCAGCACGGCGAGAAGGAGCGATACCCATACGGTATACAACATTGTCCAAGCGTGCTTCGCAGAGCTGAAGGAGCACCTCACCGGTTACCCCCTTGCTACGGCGTGCCTTTTCGTACATATTCTGGAACTGACGTTCAAGGATACCATAGGTATATTTTGCTTTTTGTTTTTCTTGTAGCTGGATTGCATATTCAGAGCGTTTGGCTCTTTTGCGGTTTATTCCATGCTGTCCAGGAGGATAGTTCTTTTTAGCAAAAGACTTATCTTCTCCGAAAATCGCTTCACCAAACTTACGAGCGATTTTAGTTTTTGGGCCTGTATATCTTGCCATTTTACAATTTTAAATTAAAGTGAGAGAGGATTATGAATTAAGGCTTGTCCTTCGATAATCGTGGCCTCTCTCTGAAGGGTTACATTTGTTATACTTTACGTCTTTTAGGAGGGCGGCATCCGTTGTGAGGAAGAGGAGTAACGTCGATAATTTCAGTTACTTCTATACCTGCATTATGAATAGTACGGA
>ERZ773068.495-NODE-495-length-20947-cov-3.387373_pt1 | contig 20947 bp, 19 predicted proteins | sample MGYA00580620_ERZ773068 | MGnify/ENA primary metagenome ERZ773068 (study PRJEB29015, sample SAMEA2737983) | human oral metagenome | biome: human oral; feature: human-associated habitat; material: dental | place: China | collected 2101 ... | reverse complement strand
AAGTAGTCGTTGCCCTGAATGAACGTGAAAATCGGCCCCAAACCGTCTTCGTAAGGCTTAATGTTCTCGATTCTACCCGCAGCCCAGATATTGCTCTGGTACTGGTTTGTGCTAGGACTCGCCTCGATAGCGAAGACCCAACAGGCGAAAACCGAAAGCAAACTAAAAATTCTCGTCATGCTATCTCCCTTTGGTTTTGTTTTCCGTCTCAAAAAGCTTGTTGTGGTCGGCATCCAGCCAAAGGCTAAATTTTGCGGATTTTCATGAAATTATATCAAAAAATAACGTAATGCAAGCTTAGCGTCAAAACAACGCATTTTTAGGCAGTTGCGGCACTTTTTTATCAAAATCGGGGTCAAATTTATAATCTGCCATACTAATTCATTTATATAAGCTAGATTTTATTTATCTTAAATTTAACTTCGTTTGAGATTAAATTTGCGGCAAATTTGGCGGGCGATAAACCAAATTTCAAAATTTAAAGCCGAAAAGCTACGAGTTTAGCGCACGCGCATATCAGGCAGAAACCTGGCGTAAAATTTGATTTAAATTTACAGCCATAAACGGCGCCCCCAAACGTCGAATTTACACCCTAAAGGGCGCGGTTCCTGTCGTCAAATTTAGTTTCGCCTCTCATAATCTTCAAAGCCGAATTCCCGCACGATAACAAGCTCACCGTTTTCTTTTAAAAGCAGCAAATCAGGCAACTTGATGCCGTTAAAGGTCGTGTTTTTCACGATCGTGTAGTGGATCTGATCCTCAAAGATCACTTTGTCGCCCACGCTTAGCGGTGCGTCAAATTTATACTCGGGCTCGCCGGCATCAAGCCCCACGATATCGCCGGCTAGACAGGTGTTTCCGCCGAAACGGTAGCTAAATTTACCACCCTTGCTCTCGCCTCGCACCGCCGGTCGGTACGGCATCAGCACGGTATCTGGCATATGCGCCTCGGCCGAGACGTCCAGGATGGCTATGGTTTTTTCGTTTTGCACGAAATCAAGCACCGAAGCGGCTAAAAATCCCGTCTGCCAGCCAACCGCTTCGCCGGGCTCTATGTAGACCTCGACGCCGTATTTTTCGCGGAAGTTTTTGATCAAATTTATGAGCAGATCGACGTCGTAGCCTTCTTTGGTTGCGTGATGTCCGCCGCCGAAATTTACCCACTTCATACGCGGGATAAACTCGCCGAATTTCTCCTCAAACGCCATCAGCACGGTCTCCAGGCTCTGCGCGCTCTCCTCGCAAAGCGCGTGAAAATGCAGTCCCGTGATACCATCAAGCGCGTCAGCGTCGAAATTTGCGCGCGTGATACCTAGGCGGCTGTAGCGACCGCACGGGTTATAAGCGTCAGTCGGCGCGACTGAGAGCTCCGGATTTACGCGAAGTCCACAAGTAACGCCTGCAGCTAGGGCTTTTTCTTTAAATTTAGCCCACTGCGCAAAGGAGTTAAAAACCACGTGTTTTGAGAGCGCGAGCACCTCATCTATGTCCTCGTCTTTAAATGCCGGCGAATAGGTATGAATCTCGCCGCGAACGTATTTTGCGGCAAATTTAGCCTCATGTAGGCCGCTACACGTCGCGCCGTCTAGATACTTGCCGACAAGCCCCATCACGCCGCTAAATGCAAAGCCTTTTAGAGCGACTAGCACCTTTGCGCCGCTTTCATCCTTGACGCGTTTTAAAATTTCGAGATTTTTGCGCACCTTGGCCTCTTCGCAGACGTAGGCGGGCGTTTTTATTTTGCTTAATATTTCGTTCATTACGGCTCTTTTGTTTAAATTTTCGCGTAAGTATATCTAAATATTTTTTTAAGTAAAATCAAGAAAAAAATTTAATTTCAAAGGCGAATTTATGGTAGAAATCGAGTTTTTGGGCCCGATAAAGATGAATAATTTAAAGCTGGAAGCGGCAAATTTAAGCGAAGTAAAAGAAAAACTAGGCGAGTATGCGGAGCTGTCCGAGTGGCTAAAAATCTGCGCCGTCGCCGTAAACGACGAGATCGCAAGCTCGCTAGACGCGCCGCTAAAAGACGGGGATAAAATTTCCATTTTACCGCCGGTTTGCGGAGGTTAAGATGCAAATATTTGATGGAAGCCTCGACGCTAAAGCGATCACAAACGCCTGGTACGACGAGTTTAAGGACAAAAACTGCGGCGCGCTCATCACGTTTACGGGCATCGTGCGCGAGGAAGGCGGCATAAGCGCGCTTAGCTTTGATATCTACGAGCCGATCCTGCGCAAATGGCTAGCTGGCTGGGAGCAAAAGGCAAAGGATCTGGGTGCATACGTGCTTTTCGCGCATTCTCGCGGAGACGTGCCGGTGCACGAGAGCTCCTACGTCGCAGGCGTCGTGAGCCCGCAAAGAAAGGTCGCCTTGCAGCTGATAAACGAGTTTGTCGAGGACTTTAAGGCTAACGCGCCGATCTGGAAATACGACGTCGTGGGAGGCGAACGCATCTACGCAAAAGAGCGCAGCCAAGCGATCAAAGGCGCCGGACTTTTAGGATAAATTTTCTCGGCGCGGCCTTATCATACGCGCCGAGAAAATTTGACTACTTTTTAGAAAAAGCTTTATTTCTTGCAGGCTAGGTTATGTTTTAGCCTGCTTTTTACTCTTAACCGCCATCAAATTTGGCAAATTCAAACTCGCTTTTTATATAAGTTAAATTTACGTCTTTCGCTCGCCGAGACCCGCGCCGCGAAAATGTCAAATTTATAAATTTAGCAAGATATGCGACAAATATTCCAGACAGAATAGGCGTAGTTTAACTTTAAAATTTTAACCCGTTAGGGCGCGTATTATGAAATACGTAACCGAAACGGGTTTAAAATTTTAAAGCTTGAAATCCGTCATTTATGGGGAATCAAGCGGCTTTTTTGTGAAAAAATCCCACATAAACCGCAAAAACAAACCCCATCGCTACCGCCCACGGAGCCGCCGCCGTTATGGCGCTAGGAGAGCTAGCGAGCAAGAAGTTATGCGCTACGGCCGCGCCAGCCGCCATGCCGATGACGAATATAACCGAGCTTAGATTGCCGGTACCCATTTGCACGAGATGCTTGCCCGGGCAGCCTTCGCTCAGGCTAAAGCAAAGCCCTGCTAGCGTCATGCTAAGGAAGTTCCAAACCACGTCGTTGTGCGCGATAGGCTGGCCTTCAAAGCCGAATTTATACTGTCCAAGCGCTAAATTTACGATGCTGGCAAAAACGACGATACTGATGATCCCAGTAAACATCGAGAAATCCCCTTTAAAAAGCCTACCAAACGCCCCTACGCTACAAAATTTGCTTTTGTGCATTAGCGCGCCCACGACGATGCTAAATCCAAGCGAGATCAGGATCGGAGCGTGCATGGAGCCAGGGCCCTTTGCAGAGGTAAAAAGCGCGCCGTTTTCGCCAAGCTTCAGCCCTAGAGCCAGCGCAGCAAGTAGCAAAATACCCATAACCGTCGGCAAAACGCCTATCGCGGCCTGAGTTTTAGTCTCGTGCGTGAGGCCGTAGCCGAGCTTTTTGAAAAATACACCCGCGCACACGCCCGCAAAAATACCGACGACTCCCGCAATCGCCGTCATATCGCCGCCGCCAAGACGCAAAAACGCCCTCCACGGGCAGCCCAAAAACACGAGGCAGCCAATCATCGCGAAAAATCCTAGAAAAAAGCGCACGAAAGGCGACGAGCCCGTGGTCGCGCTAAACTCCTTCGTCCAAAGCACGCTAGCTAAAAAGCCGCCCAAAATGAGCCCGATGATCTCCGGGCGCACGTACTGCACGACTCCAGCGCGGTGAAAGCCTAGCGCCCCCGCCGTATCGCGCAAAAAGCAAGCCGCGCAAACGCCCATGTTGCCGGGGTTGCCAAAATACACGAGCAATGCGCCAAGAGCCCCAAGCGCCGCACCTAAAACGATAAACCATTTTGAATTTGAAAAATTCATGAAGTGTCCTTTGAAAAGGTAAAATCGACCCGATTTCTTAGGCTGTATTTTACTGATGTTAAAATAAAAAATTAATAAAATTTGCTTGCGATTTAATCAAATTTGAAAGGGAATATAAAATTTAACTTAAGCAGTTAAATTTACAGCCGTGTAGACAGCTCAAAATATGCCAAAAACAACCACAAAAAGCAGCTATTGTTTTGATTGTAAAAAAGGACGGCCAAATTTAGCCGGCTTTACCGCGCTAGCGTGCCGTCCCCCTTACACAACTTTAATCAAATTTGAGGCTAGATTTACTTTTTCTTGCCGTCTTTTTGTTCGCTTGCAGCATTAAATTTCTCAGTCTCTTTTGCGCTAAAATTTGACGTGTCTTTAGCTTTTTCGCAACCGTCTAGCAGGGGCGAGGCGATATTTTGTATCCCGCCGTTTAGATCGATACCCACTTGCTTCATTAGATCGTCGATTATCGGTGCATTTACTTTGTAGTTTAGAGACGCATTTACGATTTGATCGGAGAGAGACGCACCCGCGTTGCTAACGCCGCCGTTGGTATTTGAGCTGGTGCCGCTCTGATTTGCGCCGCCAAGACCCGCCATTTGCACGATTTTGATAGAGTCAATTTTCTCCGCCGGTTTTACGACCTGGGCGATGATTTGCGGCATAAACTCGATCAAGGCGAGCTTAAATCTATTTTCCAAAATCGCCGCCGAGACGATGTTTTCGGCGTTATTTATCTCGGTTTTACCCTTAGCCTCGACCTCGTAGTTTAGCCTGTTGGCTTCAGCCGTTATCTTTATGGCTTCGGCTTCTGCAGTAGCTTTGATCTTTAGCGCTTCGCTTGTGCCCATCGCTTTGATTTTGGCAGCTTCGGCTAGGTTTTCCTCGGCCTCTTTTTCAGCCTTTGCGGCGACGGTTTTTTCGATAGATAGCTGCTCGGCGTCTTGCTGTGCTTCGATTAGAGCTAACTTTTTGATACGTTCGGCTTGTTCTATTTCGGAGGCAGTTTTGATCTTTTCCAGCGACGCGGCTTCTAGCGCCTTTTTCTCGTTGGCTAGGGTTTTAGCCACGGCTTCTTCTTCGACTTTTTTAGCGATTTCGATATTTTTGCTCTGATTTGCCAGCTCAATGACTTTTTCCTTTTCTATCTCGGCTTCTTTGACAACTCTGGCCTTTTGCACCTCCACCGTTTCTATGGTTTTGGCCTTTTCGATTTCAGCCTGTTCGATGGCTTTGTGAGCGGCAATCCTGACCTCTTCAACTTCTTGATTTTTCTTGGCTATCTCGATGTTTTTGTTTTGAGTGGCGATTTCGAGAGCTTTTTCCTTTTCGATCTCGGTTTCTTTGATAGCCTTTGCTTTGTTTATCTGCGCCTCTTCGATAGCTTTGTTCGCGACGATCTTGGCTTCTTCGGCCTCCTTGCGCCTACTTTCGGCTTCTTTTGCTCTTAGCGCTTCTTGCTCGGCTTGGAAATTCGCTATTTTTGTTTGTTGCGTGGCTTCGGCCTCGGCTTGTTTTCTTTGGATTTCAAATTTCTCCGACTGCGTTTCATAGTTTTTCTGCGCGATTTGTACCTCGGTCGAGCGCTCGATATCGTTTCGTAGCTTTTTGCGTTCCTCGATAGTCTGCGTTAAGCTGGTCAAGCCCTCGGCGTCAAAGGCGTTGTTTTCGTTAAAAAACTCTTTAGCCGTTTGATCTAGCGACGTGAGAGAGACGGACTCTAGTTGAAGGCCGTTTTTAGATAGGTCGGCTTCGATAGCATTTTTGACCTGTGAGCTAAACTCATCCCTTTTTTCGTGTAGTTCCTTCATCTCCATCGAGCTTGCCACCGAGCGGAGCGTAGCGATGAGCTTGCCTTCTATCAGCCCGGTTAGCTCGCGCAGATCGATTGTTTTTTTACCCAGCGTCTGTGCCGCGCGCGAGATAGACTCTCTATCCTCGCCCACTCTGATATAAAAATCAGCCGTGATATCCACGCGCATTCTATCTTTGGTTATGAAGCTATCGCTTTTAGAGCGAGCTACGGTAACTTTCATCGACTGCATATTTATGTCGATATAATCATGCAGTATCGGCAGTATCAGCGCGCCGCCGTCCACAACGACCTTTTCGCCGCCAAAGCCCGTTCGCACGAACGTAAGCTCCTTTGTCGTCTTTCGGTAAAGCCTTGAAAAGACGATACCCAAAATGATGATAGAAAAGAGTCCTATGCCGACAAATACGGCCAAAGAAGTCATCCCGTCAATGTTCATACTATTCTCCTTAGATTAAATTTACTGTTTTTTCTTGATGTAAAAGTTATTTTTATCGATCCTAACGATGAGCGCGATATCGCCTTTTACAAGCTCTTTTTCATCGGCAGCCCTTGCAAAAACGAAACGTTCTTTTCCGTTTTTATCCGCAACTTTAACGTCGCCGCCTTGCTCTTTGGTTATTTTATAGTCCTTTACTTCGCATTCGCAGCCAAGAAGCTCCTTTTTGCTAAACGCAGCGCTTTGCACCTGAGGCAGGTATTTTACCGCGAGCAAACTAACCCATCTAGTCCATGTCAAAGCGATAAAAAACGAAACCGCGGCGATAACCGCGCTCATATACCACGCAGGCGAGGTGGAGCCGTAAAAAACGCCGATAATAAAAAGCCCGCACGCGCCAAAGCTCATAAGCAAAATCCCGTAAAAAACGGTGCTAGGCACGCCGCCTTTGTTCGCCCAAGCTAACAGCTCGGTACCCGGAGCGTCGATGCCCTCGGCTCCGTCAAATAGCCCGTTTATCGGCTCAAGCACCGAAAATCCGGTCATCATCAAAATAATCTCAAGCAAGGTAAAAACCGTAACGATGGCCAGCGGAACGGAAAATATGAGGTTATTGCCGAGAAGCTCTAAAATTTGATCCATCTTTTACCTTTTTGTTTTTAAATTTGCCGCTTGCGAGGTCAAATTTGACCTTCGCGCCGCTCTACTCTATGCTATACACGTCGCTTTGCTCGATCTTTTCGAGCTTATTTACCTTGCTTTCCAGCGTCTTGCTCATCTGCGCGATTTTAGCGATATTTTCTTTCATCTTCGGCAGCGCCTCGTTTTTGAAATTTTCTATCTTATCTAGCGAATCTATCATCAAATTTATCGCTTTTTCAAGATTTTGGTTATCTAGCGCGCCTCCTGCGACCTTTGCCATCACGTCTGTTGCCGTATCGTTTACGTCCTGCGCGTTTTTTAGGATAACGTCGCTAGCTAGCTTGTCCATCTCAGAAACCGCTTTTAGCTGCTTCTTGCCTTCTTGCGCTGCGCTTGCGATGTAGACGTTGGTTTTTAGCGCGGTGATGCTAGTTGTGATCGTGTTTTGCGTGGCGAAACTCAAAAGCGAGTTATTGTGCTTGATAGTAGCGTAGTTTGCGAGGCTTTGCTGCATCACGACCAGTACCTGTTGCAAATTTTGCAAATGCATACGGATGTAAAATAGCGCCTCTTCGAGGAGAAATTTTTTCTGCTCTTCGTCCGTTTGATTTGCCGCTAAATTTTCGATGAGCTCGTCTGTTTTGCTTAAAATTTCTATCTTGCCTTTTAGACTTTCTATGATGAGCGAGAGTTCCTTTTGCTTCTCGGAGATTTCTGCGTTTCTAGCTTCTAAAACATTTATGGAGTGTTTTAAATTTGCCGTGATTTCTTCAAACAAGCTTGACACGCTTTGATATTTGCTAGCCAGTTCGGCGGCTAGGTCTTTGCCGAGCAAGAAATTTATAAATTTCGCGCCCAGTCCGCTCTCTTTTATCTTATCGCTTGCTTTTATGAGCTCGGCGGAGTACTTTTTGACCGATTTTAGCGACTCGCCGACCGAGCTTCCTACGCTTTGGCTCATGCTAAGCAAATCTCCGACCTTCATATCCATATCGCCGTTTAGCTTTTCAAACTCGCCTAGTTCGTCTTTGCCGAACGACACGATAAATTCTTTGGGATCGTTAAATTCTTTCCTTTTTTCTATGAGTAAGGCGACGACGTCTTGAGGCGTTTTAGCGATTTGATTCAAAGCTTGTCCTTTACTTAAATTTGAGAGTTATTATAACTAAATTTGTACGCTTTTTGCAGACTTGATAATAAACTTCTATGCTTTATTAGCATAATTTACGATTAAATTTAGTAAAATCGGCAGAAATATTCCAGACGGATTGTGTGTAGTTTAAATAGTTTGCGGCGGATACGACGGGAGCGGACCAGTCGTCCGTTACCCGAGTATCCTAGTCGAAAACTATTTAAAATCCAGCCGAGCCGGGGAATTAAAAAGGACAAAAAATGAAAGAATTTATGAGTTACGCATCCTCTCTTGAAATTTTACGCTCCACGCTCACTCCTTGGGACCGCGTGGAAAAGGTCACGCTCACGCAGGCACTTGATCGCCGTATCGCCGTAGATATCGCAGCACAAGACAACTACCCGGAGCGTCCCGTCTCCGCTATGGACGGCTACGCGTTTGCGTGGCAAGAGGATTTGAGCGAGCTTGAGCTCATCACCGACCTGCCCGCAGGTAGCGATAAGGGGCTAAAAGTCGAGGGCGCAAAATGCGTCAAAACCTTCACCGGCTCGCTAATGAGTGAAGGCACCGACACGCTAATCCCGGTCGAAAACGTCGAGGTCGTAGGTAGTAAGGTCGTGATCAAAAAACCCGTGCCAAAGGGCTTTGCTGTGCGCGAAGTGGGCGAAAGTTACAAAAAAGGCGAAATCCTAATCAAAAAAGGCGCGACGATAGGCTACGCCGAGACTGCGCTGCTAGCCGAGCTTGGGATCTTTAACGTTAGCGTATTCGTGCGGCCCAGAGTCGCGGTGCTAGCAACCGGAAGCGAGATAAAAGACCTCGGAGAGCCGCTAGAAAACGCCGCGCAAATCCACAGCTCAAACCACGTAGGTATCGCAGCCATGGTGCGCAAAATGGGCGGCGAACCCGTGCTGTGCGAGATAGTGCGCGACCGCGCCGAGCTAGTAAAAGACGCCATCGTCCGCGCGCTAAAATCAGCCGACGTGCTCGTCACCACGGGCGGCATCAGCATGGGCGACTACGACTTCGTAAAAGGCGCGCTGGGCGAAAATTTCGACATCATCATCGACGGCGCCGCGATCAAACCGGGCCGCCACATCAAGGTCGCAAAAGCGGGCGAAAAATATATATTTGCACTGCCGGGCTTCCCGTACTCGGCGATGGTGATGTGCGTGCTCTACGTGCGCGTGCTGCTAAACGCGTGGTTTGGCGCTAGCGAGCCTAAAATCACGGCGATCATGGACGAGGATTACAAAAAACGCTCGCCGTTTTTGGAATTTACGGCGGTAAATTTGGTCAATCGCGACGGCAAAATTTACGTAAATTTAGACGGCAAAAAGCTGGGCAGCTCGGCGATCGTAAATAACCTCACGGGAGGCGCCGCACTTTTAATCATCCCTAAAGAGACAGAATTTATAGCAAAGGGCGAGATAGTCGAAGTGCTGAAAATGGTTTAAATTTGGGGTCAAATTTGAGTTGCGGCGTTTGCGGTTGCTGGTAAATTTGGATGAGCTAAAAGCCAAAATTTGATAGATTTACAAGCAGCCTTCATCGCCTCACTCAAACGCCCTATAATGCGCCTCGTCGGCAAACTCCAGCATCTCCTTATCTCCCCTGCTGTCGCCGTATGCGATCACGCGCTCAAAGGCGTCCGTGTCGTACGCCTCGCGCACGCGGCGTACCTTCTCCGCGCCGTAGCAGTTGGCGCCATCTATCTCGCCCGTTATCACGCCGCCCTTTTTCTTGATGCGAGTGCCCAGTAGCTCGAGCCCCTGCGCCTGGCACCACGGAGCCAGCCAGTCCTCGAGCGACGCCGTCACGATCACGACCTTGTCGCCGTTTGCCTTGTACTCGGCGATCTTTGCCATCGCGGAAAATTTCACGATATCCTCGATGTGCGTGTTTGAGTATTTTTTGCAAATTTGAGCGAATTTATCCGCGCTCATACCAGCAAAAAAGTAAGTCATCAGCCGCCTACGAGCGTAGTTGTTGCTGCAAATTTTTAGCTTATAGCCGATCAAAACCGGCGAAAGCCAAAAAATCCCTCTAAAAAATTTCTTAAATCCCACGACGTAAGCGATAAACTCCAGCAGCGAGTCGTCGCGCGTGATCGTCCCGTCAAAGTCGAATAAAACCAGATTCATCTTCGTCTCAAATTTTAAATTTGCGCGATTATACCGCGCTAGCGTTAAGGGACGGCAAATTTAGCCAGGTTTTTGCCGCGCAAATTCGCTTTTTCTTTCGCGCCATAAATTTAGCGCCCAAATTTCCTCTCAAGGCTCTTTAACACGTACTTTATAAGCTCCAGCCCCTTTGAGCGGTGAGAGATTTTTAGCTTTGTAGCATCGTCTAGTTCGCCAAGTGTGGACGTAAAGCCTTTGGGGATAAAAAGACTATCGTAGCCAAAGCCGTTGCTGCCGCGCTCCTCGTTTATCGCAGTTCCGTGCATAAAACCGTGCGCCGTAAAGTCGCCCAAATTTGAGCTAACCGCGATACAAGCGGTATAAAACGCGGGCGAGCTGGTTAAATTTAGCGCCTTTAGCTCAGCTATCAGCTTTGCGCGGTTGCTAGCGTCGGTCGCGCTATTGCCCGTTATCTGTCCGCGCTCGTTCATATCGCTAAATCTAGCCGAGTAAATCCCGGGCCTGCCGCCAAGAGCCTCGACGCTGATGCCGCTATCGTCGCTTAGCGCGATAAACTCGTCCGCCAAATTTAGCTCACCCAGTTTTGCCTGCACGGCGCGAGCTTTAATTAGCGCATTTGCGGCGAAAGTCGCGCCGTCCTCGACGATCTCAAACGGCTCGCAAATTTCGCGTAGTGCGTAAATTTCGTAATCTTTTAAAAAATCTTTTATTTCGCGCACTTTGTCGGCGTTGGATGTTGCTAAAACTATTTTCAAATTTTTCCTTTTTCGGCTTCTCTTGCGCGCCTTTAAATGAGCTAGATTTTCAAAATTTTTCCTTTTTCTAGCTTGTCTTTTTGGTTCTTTTTACGTAGCTTGCTAAAATTTCGCTCGGCAGACTACGTGCCTAGCCTACGCAAAATTTCATCTACGCAACCGCAAAAATAATCCAAAAATACTTCGCTATGCTATTTTTTAACCCGCGCATTTTATCAAATTCGGCTTTAATTTACGTATTATCAAAATTCGGGTAAAATCACTCCTTTAAAAAGGAAAATTTATGATAGTAAAAAGCGCTTTACCTTTATCTTTTATCATCGGCAGCAGATTTTTTGGACTCTTTATCATTTTGCCAGTTATCAGCGTCTACGCGCTCGAGCTTGAGGGGGCGACAGAGTTTTTAGTCGGCGTTCTTATCGGCGTTTACGCGATGTCGCAGATCACGTTTCAGGTGGTTTTCGGCTACGTCTCGGACCACTTCGGGCGCAAAAACTCTATGCTGATCGGGCTGCTGGTTTTCATCGTGGGAGCTGCGATCTGCGCGGTGGCGACTGATATCTACACGATGATTTTTGGTAGATTTATCCAGGGTGCGGGCGCGATAGGAGCCGTGGCGATCGCGCTGATGAGCGACATGACCAAGGAGGAGGTGCGCGGGCACGCGATGGCGATGATGGGCGCGTTTATCGGCATTAGCTTTACGCTTTCTATGATACTCTCGCCGATACTTAGCGCCAAATACGGCCTTTCAAGCCTTTTTTACCTCTCGATCGCGGTTACGGTCGTTTGTATCGTGCTTTTATACACGGCTGTTGGCGAGGAGCCTAAATTTACCCACTCGCAGGCTAAAACGCCAGCCGTGAAGCTACTCTCAAACAAAAATTTACTGCTCATGAACATCAGCAACTTCATGCAAAAAATGCTGATGTCGGCGGCCTTTATCGTGATTCCAATCGCCATCGTGAAGTATTTTGGCATGGACAAAAAGGACCTCAGCGGCATCTACTCGGTCGCGACGGTGTTTGGCTTTATCGCGATGGGTATCGGTGGCGCGATCGGCGAAACGAAGCGCATCACAAAGCAAATTTTAGTCATCGGCGTCTCGCTTTTCGTCGTTTGCTATGGACTTTTCGCGCTCTCGCTCGGGCACAAGCCGCTGTTTTACGCGGGCGTGATTATATTTTTTATCGGCTTTAACCTGCACGAACCGATCCTGCAATCCATGGCGTCCAAATTTAGCAAAGTGAGCCAAAAAGGTGCGGTTTTAGGCATCTTTAACGCCTTTGGCTACATGGGAAGCTTTATCGGCGGTATCGGCGGCGGTACTTTGCTTAAATTTTACGGCCTTAGCGCGCTTTCCGCCGTCGTGACGGTGCTTTGCGCCGTGTGGCTGATCGCGCTAAAATGGCTAGATAACCCAAATATCTTTAAAAATATCTATCTGCCGTCAAGCACGGATGCCGATCTAGCTGAGATCGAAAAGCAAAAAGGCGTCGTGGAGTGCTATAAAAACGCGCAAAATTTAGTCGTTAAATTTAACTCCAAGCTCACTAACGAGGCGGAAATAAAGCAAATTTTAGGCGTTTAACGGGCCTTACGGACGGTAAATTTACCGAGTCCGCCCCTCTCAAAACGCCAAAACTTCAGTTCGTGCGCCGTTTGATAACGTAACGACGCCTATCATGTAAATTTAGCCGATTTTTAGCTATTTTTAAATACTATTATCAAAATCTAATTTCAAAAAAGGATAAAAATGAGCGATCTAAAAAAACAAATCGACGAGCTTTTCGAGGATAAAAAGATGTCCGTTTACGATGCGGCCAAACAGCTAAACGTACGCGAATACGAAATCTTGCAGTACCGCGGCGATGACGAATTTAAGGAAGTCGGCGCAGAAAATTTGATGAAAATTTTCGAAGAAGTCAGCACTTGGGGCGAGATGCTTTTCATCAAAAATACGCCTGAGTTTATCATCGAGATCAAAGTGAGCGTGCCTATGCCTAAAAAAGCGAGAGGATTTTTAAATTTCACCGATAAAAGCGGCTTTTTGGGCGGTCACCTAAAAGAAGAATCAATCGTCAGCATCGGCTTTGTGAGCACTAAATTTATGGGATTTCTCGGGCACAGCCTGCACTTTTACGACGCGGATCACAACGTGATCTTTAAGCTTTTCGTAAATCGCAACGAAAAAATGAAACTAGACGAAGCGCAAGAGCAAAAATTCCTAGCGCTAAAAAATAGCTTTTGATTTTAGATGGCTTTGCCGCGGGTAAATTTTGAGGTTTTATGATGGCTAAAATTTGCAAAATTTACGACGTTTTGATAATCGGAGCTGGCGCGGCAGGGCTATTTTTGGCGGCGAATTTACGCGGTAAAAGCGTCGCTATACTCGAAAAAAACGCAACTCCCGGCAAGAAAATATTAGCTAGCGGCGGAGGCAGATGCAACATCACAAACCGCCGTATAGACGCGTCAAACTATCTCGGTGACGCAAATTTCGTGAAAAATATCCTAAAAAATCTAGACTTCAAAGATGTTTTAAAATTTTTCGGTGAGCTGAAATTTAACGAGCAAAAGCAAAATCAATTTTTCTGCGAAAGCGGAGCTAAAGACGTTTTGGGCGTGCTTTTAAAGCGCGCTAAACAAAGCGGAGCGCAAATATTTTGCGGCGTTTGCGTGAAAAGCGCTAGAAAAATTTTGACCGATGAAAACGGCCAAATTTTAGACGTTTCTCCCGAACAAAATCGCGGTGAAAATTTGACGGATTTTGAGATGAAATTTGATCGCTGCGAGCAAAATTTAAACGAAATTTTTGAAGTGCTCGCCGAAAACGGAGATAAATTTTACGCCCAAAATCTCGTCGTAGCTAGCGGCGGACTAAGCTACAAAAGCCTAGGCGCCAGCGATATCGGCTACGAAATAGCGCAAAGCTTCGGCATCAAAGTCATCCCGCCCGTGCCAGCGCTTGTCGGATTTACCGTGCAAAAAGACGAGTTTTGGTTTAAAAATCTAAGCGGAGTTTGCTTTCCAGCCGAGATTAGCGTAGCTTGCGCAAACAAAAACGCCGCAAACCGCGAGCTAAAAATGCTACGCAAATTTGCAGGCGACATACTTTTCACTCACAAAGGCATAAGCGGCCCGGCCGTGCTAAACGCTTCGCTTTTTTGGCAAAAGGGTTTAATCGCCATAAATTTTTGCCCGAATTTTAGCATCGAAACAGCGCAAAAAAGTAAAAAACAGCTCAGCACTATCTTGCCGCTACCTAGGCGATTTACGCTCGAGTTTTTGCGCGCGGCGGGGCTTAGCGACAAACCTTACGGCGAGTACAAAGCTGATGAGGCGGCAAAAATCTCGCGGCTCTTTGCTTACGAATTTGCGCCTGCTGGCACGTTTGGCTTCGAGCGAGCCGAAGTCACAAAAGGCGGCGTAGATACGGACGCGCTAGATGCAAACTGCGGCCACAACGATACTCGCGGGCTTTACTTTATCGGCGAAGTTTTAAACGTGACGGGGATGCTCGGCGGGTACAATCTGCATTTTGCGTTTGCGTGCGCGGCAAATTTAGCAAAGCGGTTAAATGCCGAGTAGTGCAGCGGCTTAGTCAAATTTGAGCCGTAAATTTGGCCCGCCTCAAGATCCAATCGCTAAATTTACAACTCTTTTATCTTTGCTTCCACCTCTGCTTTTAGGCTTTTTGCGTGTTTATCGTTGCTTTTTTCTAAAATTTTATTCGCGATTTTAAGAGCTTTTTCGTAGTTTTGCAGCGCTTCTTTTTTATTGCCAAGTCCCGCCAGATCGCCCGCCATCAGCGCATAGTACTTTGCGCGTAGCAAATTTACGCCGTCTGCGCCAAAAACCTATTCGTAAATTCTAAACGCGACGGCGTGTTTTACGTATGCGCCGTTAAAATCGCCCGTTTTATAGAGCGTATCGCCTAGCCCCGCGTAGCAGCTCATCAGATCTTTTTGCATCTTCTCGCCGCCAAGCTCGTAGCATCTGATCGCCGAGCCGAAATTCGCTATCGCCTCATCGTATCGCCCCAGCAACGACTGCGCGCTAGCTACGCCGTGATAGGGCTTTGCTAGCGCTTTGTGCTCTTTGCCCAGCCCTTTTTGTAAAATTTTTAGCGAACGCTCATAGGCCTCAAGCGCCTTTTGCAGTTCGTTTGTTAGCATAAAAAACGCGCCTGCGTTATTTAGCGCCATTATAGTGTTTTCATTCTCCTCGCCGTACTCAGCCAGGCAAATTTGAGCGGCTTTTTCGCCCGCTATCGACGTAGCCGCGGCATCGCGATCAGGCTTTATAAACTCATCTATGCTGCGCTGCATCGCCTCCTCGCAACTCATCCCAAACAGCCAAATCGGAAGCAGAAAAATTAAAATTTTGCGCATAAAATTCCTTTAAAATTTCGCGCTATTGTAACTACTAAAAGCAAATTTTATATAAGCTTTGGATAAAATCACTAAAATTTAAAGGAGCCAAAATGTCAAATATCTTAATCATAGGCGCGGGCGGCGTGAGCCAAGTCGCGACCGTAAAATGCGCGATGAACGCGGACGTTTTTAGCAAGATCACCCTTGCAAGCCGCACCAAAAGCAAGTGCGACGCGATCGCTAAATTTATCAAAGACCGCCTAGGCGTGCAAATTGGCACCGCCCAGATCGACGCGGACGACACCGATGCGGTCGTAAATTTAATCAAAAAAACGGGCGCGCAGCTACTGCTAAACGTCGCGCTGCCGTATCAAGACCTAACCCTCATGGACGCGTGCTCTCGCGCCGGCATCCCATACATCGACACCGCAAACTACGAGCACCCCGACACCGCCAAATTTGAATACAAGCTGCAGTGGGCGAAGGACGGCGAGTTTAAAGCCGCAAACACGATGGCGCTGCTGGGAAGCGGCTTTGATCCGGGCGTGACAAACGTATTTTGCGCCTATGCACAGCAAAATCTGTTTGACGAGATCCACGAAATCGACATCCTAGACTGCAACGCAGGCGATCACGGATATCCGTTTGCGACGAATTTCAACCCAGAAATCAACCTGCGCGAAGTGAGCGCAAAGGGCCGCTACTGGGAGCGCGGCGAGTGGAAAGAGACCGAGCCGATGGAAATAATGTTTAAGTGGGACTACCCGAAAGTAGGCGTCAAGGACAGCTACCTGCTCTATCACGAGGAGCTAGAAAGCTTAGTTAAAAACATCAAAGGGCTAAAGCGAATCCGCTTTTTCATGACGTTCGGACAGAGCTACCTCACGCATATGAAATGCCTAGAAAACGTCGGCATGCTACGCATCGACGAGGTCGAGCATAACGGCGTAAAAATCGTGCCGATACAGTTTCTAAAAACCTTGCTACCTGATCCTGCGTCGCTAGGCCCTCGCACGAAGGGCAAAACCAACATCGGCTGCGTGATACGTGGCTTAAAAGACGGCAAAGAGCGCCAGGTCTATATCTACAACGTCTGCGATCACGAGGCTTGCTACGCCGAGACGGGCGCGCAGGCCGTGAGCTACACGACGGGCGTGCCTGCGATGATCGGCTCGATGATGGTCGCAAAGGGCATCTGGAGTGGAAAAGGTGTCTTTAACATGGAAAATTTCGACGCCAAGCCTTTCATGGACGAGCTAAATAAGCAGGGGTTGCCTTGGGAGATAATCGAAATGAAGCCAGGAGAAAGATACGAAGACTGAATTTAGGCTTGTCTTTTTCCGCTATACTTTGTTAAATTTTACCTTGCTTCACTGCGACGGGACATACAGCCCGCCTCATTCGCAAGGTAAAATTTGCCGCGTCTAGCGAAAAAATCCTGCACCTAAATTTTTATAACTTTCGTTGCTTTTGTCAGCAGTTGCGACCACAATCCATCTAGCGATACTTTGCCTTATTATAGTGTGTTCAAATTTCTAATTTAAATTTAACTCCGTCCGTTAGCAAATTTAGCTCGCCATCTTAACTTCTGTTGCGGCTAAATTTTTCAAATTCGACGGCGATTTTGCGGCATATTTAGAGTTAAATTTTACCGCCGACTAACCACGTTAGCGCCTTTACTGTGCGCCCTATCTCGTCTGCGTAGTGATTGCCCGGATTTAGCTCAAATTTGCTTCCGACGCCCAAACTCTCAAAGTGCACGGCAATATCGCGCGTGGCGTCTAGCGCCGTTTTTAGGTATTCGTTTTTGGCCATACTCTCGCGGTCGCCGATCGAGAGATACGCGCGCTCCAGCTTACCCGCAAGATGCGAGCCAAGCGCAAACTCGCGAAAATCCTTATACCAAAGCGAACCCGAAACGCTAGCGACGCGCGTAAACATAGGCGTTTTATAAAGCGAGTAAAGCGCAAAAAGCCCGCCTAGCGAGTATCCGGCGACCCCAAGCCACGCCACATCACCCGTTTTTGCCAGGACGGCAGGCGCGATCTGCTGCGTTAGAGTTTGCAAATATTCATCCGCCCCACCCTCAAAAGGCGGCTCCTTTTTAAAAAGAGCAGGCATCGGCCAGGGCGTCATTTCGGAGCTCCACTCCAGTCCGCCCACTGCCGCGAGCGTAAGATTTACGCCGCCAAGCTCGCTTAAAGCTCGCGCGATCTCGTCTGCTTCGTTGGCAAACGCGTTATAAAATACTATCGGTGCGCCTGCGTTTTGCAAACCGCCATCATCCGCCTTTAGCGTCAAATTTTGCGCTTTAATGCGGTAGATTGCGACCCTTTTACGGGCTATTTCAAATTGGCGGCCCTTTTTGCGTTCGAGTAAATTTTACTTTTTCTTATTTTCGCTTTTTTGTGCGTTTAATGCCTCAAATTTTTGCTTTAAAATTTTAAAAACTTCATGCTTTGAGAGCTCGTATTTATCGTATATCACCGCATCGTCGTCGCCGATAGGCTGCATGAGGCCATCAGCTGCGTCGCGGTCTAGCCTGCCCCTTTTAAATCTCACGTTTAAAACGTCGATTTTGCGTTTGGCGTCTACCATGCGAACGCCGATCTCTTCGATATCTTTAAAGTAAAATTTAGCGTTTTTGCCGCCCTTTTGCACTAAAAATCCGTCGTCATCGATGCTTAAAAAGCTAACTTGAAATATCTTTTTCACGCAAAAAACGGCGCAGATCACGGCGACGACCATCGTAAAAACACCCGTCCCGCCTATGCCGTAATAAAAATCCCCCGCGCACCCCGCCGTAAACAGCGCAACTGCCAAAAATAGCGCGCTTATCGCCCCTTTTTTATTTTCTTTCGTCGTCATTTTTTCGCCTTAATTAAATTTTACGGCTCATTATATCTTAAGTTATCGATTTTTCGGCATTACGGAATAAAAAATAATAATAAAGTAGAAAATTCGGCGCAAGCAGATCTTTAAGCGCCGAATTTAAGGATTATTTTATTTTAGCTTCGAGTGAGATTTCTACATCCGGATAGCTTTTGCCGCCATGAAAAGGCTTGGCTGAAGCGGCGTATTTTTCAAATGTCTCATTGAGTTTCAAATCAGCCAACAAGTCAATGCCGATTTTAGCCTTTAGTTTACCATCTTCCACCGTATACTGCGTTTTGTAAGACTTTGAGTTTCCTTTTACGCTAACTTCGACTTCAGCTTCGCCCGCTTTTTCGTCGCCGCTTACGGATACAATTTTAGCCATTATTGCGTTGCCGTCAAAGATCATACCGATACGTTTGTCGCGATCGGGCAACTTTGTATCGATATTTTTAGGATCGATGTTAAACTCAAAGGTTTTTAGAAAATCGGCAAAATTTGCGTTTTCCGCGCTTTTAAAGCCAAGATCTTTAAATGTACCCTCGACGGCTGTTTTGTTAGCTAACTTATAACCAACAAATTTGACGCTAGGGTTGCCATCTACACTAAAAGCAAATGCCGAAGCAGCCAAAATAGATGTGACAAGCGCACCTGAAATAATTTTTTTCATACACTCTCCTTAAGATTAAGATTAATAACTAATATCATTAGAACGGGAATTATATAACCCCTATCTTCAAAGAATGCTTAAATTGGATATTTTTTATCCTTTTTTATTAGTAATACCGTTTTTGCAGTACTTATAAAACACATCTAAGAAATTTAAAGCGCAAAAAATACTATAATCGCCGCACTAATTTGCTCCAAATTTAAATTACTCTTTCCTAAAAAGAGATAAAAAACCGCCACTTCTACCGCACTATCCGAAGCCTACACGCCGAAAATATTTCCTTCTCGAGTGCCGCGCAGCATCCTAAAATGTAGCCAAATTTAACCAAAGCGGAGTATAATGCTAATGAAATAGCGGCTTTAAGGAGGCGAAATGGGTTTAATTTTGAGCAAATTTTACGCGTTTTTTGCCTTTTTTATCCTGATTTTTGCAGGCTGCGCGGATGAGAAGGGGAGCGCGTTTTTTAACGGCTACGTCGAGGGAGATTATCTTTGCGTCGCGCCTAGCGTTAGCGGACGGATCGTAAATTTAAGCGTCAAAGAAGGGTCCGCCGTTCAAGAGGGCGAGCCGCTTTTTGAGATCGAGAGCACCGAAGCGCTAGCAAATTTAGACGCAGCAAAGGCTAACGTAGACGCGCTAGAGGCCGAGCTAGCCGACCTTAGCACTGGCAAGCGCCCAGAGGAGATCGAGCGGATAAATGCCGAGCTAAAACAAGCCAAGGCCGCACTTTGGATCGCGGAGGCTAACTACGAGCGCGCGAAGTCGCTGCTGGCCAAACATGCCGTTTCGCAAAAAGAATTTGACGCCGCAAAGGCGGAATTTGACCGCGCAAACGCCCTAGTTATCGAGCTAAACGCCGCGCTAAAAATCGCAAATTTACCCGCCAGAAGCGAGCAAATAACAAGCCTAAAAGCAAAAATACAAGCGGCCAAAGCTAACGAGCGAGCCGCGCGGTGGAGGCTAGAGCAAACCGCCGTCATAGCGCCAAAATCCGGGCTCGTCGAAGATATATTTTATAAAACGGGCGAGTTCGTCCAAAGCTCGCAGCCAGTGCTATCTCTGCTGCCGCCTAGCGAGGTAAAGATCAGATTTTTCGTACCCGCAGGCACGCTGCCTAGCCTGCGCGAGGGACAAAAGGCGCGCGTGAGCTGCGAGGGATGCACGGACTTTAGCGCTCGCATCGTAAAAATCGCGTCCGCTCCCGAGTACGCCCCGCCCGTCATCTACAACCAAACCTCTCAAAGCACGCTAGTCTATCTAGTCGAAGCCGTACCCGAAAACAACGCAACCGCACTGCATCCGTCGCTACCGATAAAAGCGAGGCTAGAGCCGTGAACGCGCAAAATATCGCCGCTCAAATTCGGCGTTTAAATTTGGACGAATTTTCGCTCGGGCAAAATTTAAAAGCTCGCGGCGGTAAAATTTACGGCATAGGCAAAGCTCCGTCGCAGGCTGAAAGAAAATCAAATTTAAGCGGGTCAAATTTAGCAAACGAGGTCAAAGCCAAATTTAGCCTTCATAAAAATTTTCGCGTAAATTTTAGCAGCGCAAATTTCCCCTCAAATTTGACAAACGCCTCAAATTTAACCGCAAGCCAAAGCTCAAATTTGGAGTCGAATTTGAGCCCGAAACCACAGAGCGGCAACTACGCCATAGACGTTAGAGGCCTCACCAAAAAATTCGGCAAAAAGATCATCACGGACGGCGTCGACATCAGAGTCAAAAAGGGCAGCGTATGCGGGTTTTTGGGACCAAACGGCAGCGGCAAGACGACCACGATACGCATGCTTTGCGGCCTTTTAAAGCCAGACGGCGGTAGCGGCAGCTGTCTGGGGCATGATTTCCGCAGCCAAAGCGAAGCCATACGCCTAAAAACGGGCTATATGACGCAAAAATTTGGCTGGTACGACGACCTTAGCGTGAGGGAAAATTTAGAATTTATCGCTAGGCTTTTTGCGGTCAAAAACCAAAAAACGGCCGTAAATCAAATCCTAGAACGCCTAGACCTCGCCCCGCGTCAAAACCACCTAGCGGGCAGTTTATCGGGCGGCTGGAAACAGCGGCTAGCGCTTGCGATGTGCCTCGTGCACGGCCCGGAGCTGCTTTTGCTCGACGAGCCCACGGCAGGCGTAGATCCAAAGGCTAGGCGCGAGTTTTGGGATATCATCCACGA
>ERZ773068.493-NODE-493-length-21000-cov-31.037813_pt1 | contig 21000 bp, 16 predicted proteins | sample MGYA00580620_ERZ773068 | MGnify/ENA primary metagenome ERZ773068 (study PRJEB29015, sample SAMEA2737983) | human oral metagenome | biome: human oral; feature: human-associated habitat; material: dental | place: China | collected 2101 ... | reverse complement strand
GGTCTGAATAATGGTGGCGTCAATGACGGCGGCGGATGCTTTCTCTATTTGAGACTAGGCTGACCGCCCGCGAACCGTTCGTCCGCCTGACCGGATCCCGGACGCCCCGGGGCGACGCCCCGGGACACCGGATCGTGCCGGCCGGTCGCCTCCGGGTCGTCGTCCCAGTCGCGAGGGGCCGGGGCCTCGGGCCGGCCGCGCCCCGGCAACAGACCGGGCATGTCCAGTCGGCGTTCCAACCGATCGAGTCTGGCATGCAGGCCCCGGCCGTCCCGGTCGGCGGTGGGCAGCAACACCCGGGCACAGATCAATTCCAGGTGCAGCCGGGGCGCGGTCGTGCCCCGCATCGCCACCAGCCCGGTGGCGATGACCTCCGCTGCGCGAGTCAGTTCCCCAGCGCCCAATGCCGCCGCCTGCGCGGTGAGCCGCTCGGCCTGATCGTCAGCCACCTCGATCAATCCCGAGCCGATGGCATCGGGCACCTGGGCCACGATCACCAGATCCCGGATCCGGGTCAACAGGTCCTCGGCGAACCTTCGGGGATCCTGGCCGACCTCGATCACCTTGTCGATGGTCGCGAACACTCCCCTGCCGTCCCCGGCCGCGAAGGCGTCCACGATCTCGTCGAGCAGGGCATCCGGGGTGTAGCCAAGCAGCGCGGCGGCATGGGCATAGCCGACCAGTTGCCGGCTGGCCGCACCCAGCAACTGGTCCAGCACCGACAACGAATCGCGCACCGAGCCGGCCCCCGCCCGCACCACCAGGGGCAACACGCCGCGCTCGACCTCAACCCCCTCCTCGGCGCAGATCCGTTCCAGATAGTCGATCAGGGTGCGGGGCGGCACCAGCCGGAAGGGATAGTGATGCGTCCGCGACTTGATGGTGCCGATGACCTTATCGGGTTCGGTGGTCGCGAAGATGAACTTCACATGCTCCGGGGGTTCCTCCACGACCTTGAGCAGGGCATTGAAACCCTCCTTGGTCACCATGTGGGCCTCATCGATGATGTAGATCTTGTAGCGGGAAGAGACCGGCGCGAAGTAGACCCCCTCGCGCAGTTCCCGGGCATCGTCCACCCGGCCATGGGAGGCGGCATCGATCTCGATCACATCGATGCTCCCCGGCCCGCCGGTGGCCAACGCGCGGCAGGAATCGCAAACCCCACAGGGGGTCGGGGTGGGGCCCTCGGCACAGTTCAGGCAACGGGCCAGGATCCTGGCGCTGGTCGTCTTGCCGCAACCCCGGGGGCCGCTGAACAGATAGGCGTGATTCACCTTGTTGTTCGCTATCGCCCGGCACAACGGTTCGGTCACGTGTTCCTGACCGATCACCTCGGCGAAGGTATCGGGGCGATAACGGCGATAAAGCGCCAATGGCATGGCCGGGCGCTGTCCGGGCGGGTCCTGCCCGGCAGCCGGGGACTCGGGCGAGCCCGGTGCCTCCGCGGTCGATGTGGGATTTCCGGCAACCGGCGGCCCATCCCCACCGGCCGGCGAATCGGGCGGCGCAGGGTTCTCGGCAGGCACCGGCTGCTGCGGCTCCTCGCCCGCGGCGGCCGGGATGGTGGCGGCCGCCGGCCCGGCATCGCTGCCGGCGGCCGGCTCACCGGCTTTCTTGGCGGCCGCCTGCCGCCGGGTGCCACGCGGAGCCCGGGTTGTCCTTGGCGCCTTCCGGCCATCCCTGGCCCTGGGCCTGCCGGGCTCAGCCGCTGGGGGCTGACGGTCGGCAGCCGCCGGCAGGCGATCGGCGATCTCACCATTGGCTGCGGCGATATCGCAGGCCGGCTCGGGGCCGGGCAACGGCACGTCGAATAGGCCCGGCCCGTCCTGGCGGTCCAGCGGCTCCGCCGCAGAGGCGGCTTCCAGATCGGGCTCGCCGAAATCCAACGCGTCGTCCACCCGTCAAGCCTATGCCGAGCCGCCGACGGATTGCACAGCTAGCGGAACCCGGCAACCCAGGACCTCGATCGCGCGTCCGATCCCCCAACCGTCGGTAGGGGGAAAACCGGTCGCGCAGCGCTCGGCGCCGGAAAGCAACGGGGCCCCCCGCGCACCCGGAAGAGCTCGCTTACCCTTGCTGCCTTCCGGCCCTGGGGGGGTTGGGCGAGGTACCGCCGCGCAGGGGACCTGACGATCATTGTACGCACGGCCACGATCCGAAAGCCAACCGGCGGGAACCACAACCGACCGAGGGCACCAGCGCACCCAACGCCCGGGGGTCGGACCTCAGGCGCGGGTCACGATGACCGGGGCGAAGGCATCCCGCAGCACATGCCGGCTGGTGGAGCCGAGCAGCAGGCCGGCGAAACCACCCCGGCCACGCGAACCGACCACCACCAGCCCGGCCTGCTTCGAGGCCGCCACGATGGCATTATCGGGGCGGCCCCGCACCACGCTGATCCGCGCCTCGACGTCGGGAAATCCGGTTCGCAGTCCGGTCAGCACCCGTTCGACCAATGCGGTGAAACTGGCGGTGATCTCGGTCATCGACCGTTCCCAGATGTCGGCATCGAATGCGTCATAGGGCCCGAAATCCCAGGCATGGATCGCCAGCACCGGCACCTTGCGCAGGCGGGCGGCCTCGAATGCGATCCGCGCGGCGGCACGCGCCTCCGGCGAATCGTCAACGCCGACGACCACCGGAGCATCGGGCCGGTCCTCGGCGAAATCGCTGATCACCGCCACCGGGCCGTGGGCATGCGCGGTGACCGCATCGGCTACCCCACCGAGCAGGCGCACCGCGAGCGGGGCGTTCTGGCCCCTCGCCCCCACCACCACCTGAGCGGCATCCCGCGAGGCCGCGGCCAATACGCTGGAGTCGTGGCCCTGCACGACCCGTGCGGTCACCGCCAGATCGGGGTACCTGGCCCGGACGCGGTCGGCGGCCTCGTCCACCCGGCGCTGGGCCGCCGCCATGAAATCGGCCAGATAGTCGCTGCCGTGATGAACCGCGGCTGCGGCCGCCGTCCGCCCGGGCAGCGGCAGTTCGGGGACCACCCGCAAGATCAGCAACGGCAGCCCCCTGGCGGCCGCTTGCTCGGCAGCCCAGTCGACGGCCTTGCCGGCCCGGTTCGACCCATCGGTGCCGACCACGATCCGGCCAGCGGTTTGCAATTCGGCAGTCATCATGGCCTCCTACCATCCGATGCCCGACCCCAACACCACGCCAACCCGCGATTGCCCAATTCTATGCCCATCCGCCGCGGTCAAAGCCACATTGCGGGATTTGCGGCCCCGGCCGGTACGACTACCAGGGCCGGCCGAGAAGCTCCCGGAGACGGGCAAAGTCCCGGCCGGTAGTAGGCCGGTTGCGCTGCTCGGCTAGTTCGCGTTACGGCCGGACTGATCCTGCCAGCCGGCCACCGCCCTGGTCACCACGACCGGGCAGAAGGCTTCGCGCAGCACATGCCGGCTGGTGGAACCAAGCAGCAGACTGGCGAACCCGCCGCGGCCCTTCGACCCGATCACCACCAGCCCGGCCTCCCGGGAGGCGTCGATGAGGGCATTCTCGGGACGCCCGCGCACCGGCTTGATCGTCACCTCGACGTCGGGGAACTCGGCAACCTTCTTGGCGATGAGTTCCTCGGCCGCACTGGTCATCATCTCGGACATCTCGTTGATGCTGTAGGCCCACACCTCGGCATCGGTTGCAGTGTATGGACCGTAGTCCCAGGCGGTTATCGCGATCAGTGGCACGCCACGCAGCGAAGCGGCCTGGAAGGCCCGGGCGATCGCGAGCCGGCCCTGCGGGGAATCGTCCAGCCCGACCACGACCGGTGCACCCGGCCGGTCCTCCGCCTGATCCGGGACGACCGCGACCGATCCCTGCGCGGTGCGTACCACGTGATCGGTCACCCCGCCCAGCATCTTCACCAGGGCCGGTGCGCCGACGCCACGTGCCCCGACGATCACCTGGTCGGCGTCCCGGCCGGCCAGGGCCAGCAGATCGGCCGGGTGCCCGGCGGCGACCGCGGTCTCCACCACCAGGCCGGGAAACTGCTGACGGACCCGCTCGGCGACCTCCGCCACGATCCGGTGGGCCTTGGTATCCACCATCTCCTGGTATTCGGTACCCTGCTGAAGCGCCTCGAAGGCCTCGCTGCGGGTGGGGACCGGAACCGCGGGGATCGCGTGGATGATCAGCAACGGCACCGGCTCGTTGCGTTCGGACAGGTGCCTGGCCGCCCACATGATGGCCTTCTCGGAGCGAAGCGAGCCATCGGTGCCGACCACCCAACGGCCCCTGGTTTCGTATTTGTCAGCCACGTTGACCTCCTGACCTCACGCACCTGCGCGCAAGACTCCTGATAGCGACGGCCTTATTCTATCCCGGCAGGTCGGAGGCATGTCCGCCCCCAGACAGCCGGACCGGATGCCGGAACAACGAACCCGGAACCGGACGGCACGTCCGATCGCGATCTGGCGCCCCGGGCGCGACAGCCGCTAGGATGCCCCACGGAGGATTCGCCTAGCGGCCTATGGCGCTCGCTTGGAAAGCGAGTTGGGTTCACGCCCTCACGGGTTCAAATCCCGTATCCTCCGCCGGGATGCCCGCGGGCATCGAAAGGGTCTGGAACCACGCCTCGGGGCCAGGCCCTTTGGTTTGCCGGCATCGGCCGGCAGGCGGCACGGCCCGGGGCGTCCCCAGCCCAGGCCCGCGACGGCCAGCCGTGGCCTGCGGGTTCAGTAGACGGTGGTCTGCACCCCGGACTGGGTGCCCAGCAACCGCACGGTGGCCTTCTGGAAGCCGAAGATGCCGACCGTCACCACCCCGGGCCAGTTGTTGATCAACTGCTCGGCGGCCAGCGGATCGCCGATGCGTAACCCGTGCACGTCCAGGATGTGCTGGCCGTTGTCGGTGACGTGGATCGAACCGTCCGGGTTGCGGCGCAGCACCGCCTCGCCGGGCGCACCGAGCCGATCGGAGGCGAATCTGGCCGCGATGGCGGTCGCCGCCATCGGGATCACCTCGACCGGCAGCGGAAAGGTGCCCAGCGTATCGACGCATTTCGACTCGTCCACGATGCATACGAACTGCTCAGCCAACCCGGCCACGATCTTCTCCCGCGTGAGCGCGCCGCCCCCACCCTTGATCAGGAAACCATCCGGGTCGATCTCATCGGCGCCATCGACATAGATATCGAGCCGCTCGACCTGGTTGGCGTCCAGCACCGGAATGCCCAACTCGGTTAGCAGCGCGGTCGAACGCGTCGAACTGGATACCGCGCCGGCCACCGGTTCGGGCATCTCACCCAGCGCCTCGATGAAATACCGGACCGTTGAGCCGGTCCCCACTCCGATGACGCTGCCGGGGGTGACGTGGGCAATGGCTGCTCGCCCGGCCTGGGCCTTGAGCTGATCCTGGGTCAACGGTTCCATGGGTCCTCCTTGTCCGGTATTCCAAGCTTGGCCCGATTGCCCGGCGATGGTTGGCGAACAGACCAATCGATCGTCAGCCCGGCATATCGTCTAAAGCCTGGCGACTAATTGGCCCACCCCGGATCGGCGTCACCCGGTTACCGGCTCCCCACCGGGGCAGGCGGGCGAACCGGGCCAGGGGGTCTTGGATTGCCATCGCCAAGTCGGCCTGCCCGCCGGCCGGTACGAGAGCCGTCGGCCGGCGGGTCACGCGATCCCGGACGATGCCGCGCACCCGCTAGCCGGCCGGTATCCCACCGCCGGCCACCGGGCCCAGCCCGGATCAAGCAGAACGCGTTACGGGGGACACCAGATGGGCCGGCCGGGATGCATACCGGCGGTATCGGGCAGGATCAGTAGACGACGACCCGGTCGCCGAGCGCCAACTGCTCATACAGCCATTTGGCCGCCCGGTAGTCCCTGAGCTGAGAGCAACCATGCGAGCCCGAGTCATAGCCACGGTCGGCGAAGTCGTCGGAGAAGTGGATGGCGATATCGCGGTTGAAGAACACGGCATAGGGCATCGGGGTGCGCTCCCCGAAGATCACCGACACCGTCTCATTGTCCATATGCCACACCCGGTAGTCCCCGACCGGGGTGTCATAGCCGGGCCGAGCGAACCGGGACTCCCTGGTCAGCAGGACCTGGCCATCCACGACCAGGCTGAGCAGTTTCTGCTCCTTCGAGATGCACACCACCCTGCCGGTCAGACAGCGCTGGTCCAGGTTCTGGGCCAATCCCAGATCGAGCGGTGGCTCGGTGAACAGTTCGGCATAGCGCGGATTGCGCGACTTGGCCACCAGCCGCTTCCAGGCCCGCTCGTCCATCACCTCGCCGGCAGCCAGGCCCTCACCAACCCGGAAAGCCGAGATGGCATCCCGGGTGGGCTGGTTGTAGGCGCCATCGATCGGCCCGGAATAGCCCCCGATCTGGGTGAGCCGGTGCTGGATCTCCATCACATAACCGGGATGGCTGGGGCCGGTATACCAGGGACCGACGTCGGTGTTGTTCAGTTCGTCCGCGGTCGGTTCGTGCGTCATCGGCAGCAGCGCATCCCAGGTCAGCTGGCCGACGACACCGGTCGTCGGCAACCCCTTGTCCCGCTGGAAACCGAGGACCGCAGACTGCGTCTGGTCGCCGAACTTACCGGTCACATCGAGCACCGCCAGATATCTGGCCTGCTTGAGACGCACCTGCAACTCCCGGACAAGCGGGGATTCCATGCCATAGGTGAGATCCTGAGCCAGCGGCCTGGGTTCGCTGAAGGGCCGGGTGTCATCGGGCGTGGCCACGATGTGGCTGGACGCGCTCGGCGTCGGACTGGGCGATGTGACGCTCGGTGTCGCCGAGCCGCTGGCGGCCGGCGGCGAACCGGTCGGCGAGGTGGCCGTGGCGGCCGACGGCGTCGGGCTGGACGCGGCCTGCCGATCATGGGCCGAGCAGCCACTGGCCAGCACAGCCACGATCAGAGTTAGCCAGATAACGATGTTTGGACGAGACGATCCGGGCGGCACGTTCCCGAGCATAGAGCAGCCTTCAAGCCGCTCCGCAAGCCGGGTGGCAAATCGTCCGGCAACACCGGCCCGCCGGCCGGGCTCGGGCCGAGGTGGCCGACGAGACGATCGGTGGGCGATTTCCAGGGTCACGGCCAGCAGACGACTCTAGAATGCTGCCATGCACCCCGACTACGCGAATTCCCATGACCAAGCGGTTGCCGGACGCTACCAGGACCGCGAGGCGGATTGGCGCAACGGTGCCATCGTCTATCAGATCCTGGTAGACCGGTTCGCACCCAGCACCGATCTGGCCGCGAAGGCCGACCGCTATCCGGCACCGAAACGGCTGCGCGCCTGGGATGAACTGCCCGTCAAGGGCAGCTATCTACCGGACCATGCGGTTTGGAGCCATGAACTCGACTTCTGGGGCGGTGACCTGGCCAGCCTGCGCACCCGCCTGGACTACCTGCACCGGTTGGGCGTCGAGGTGGTCTACCTATGCCCGATCCACCTGGCCTGGGCCAATCACGGCTATGACGGCCTCGACTACCAGCGGGTGCGGCCGGAATTCGGCACCCGCGAGGATCTGCGTGAGTTGGCCGCCGACTTGCACGGGCGCGGCATGCGACTGGTACTCGACGGGGTATTCAACCATATGGGGCGCCAGTCGCCCGCCTTCCAGCAGGCCCTGGCCGACCCGGCCGCCCCCACCCGGGGCTGGTTCGACTTCTCCCCCGACCTGCCGGGCGGTGCCCGGACCTGGGCCAATGCGATAAACCTACCCGAACTGGTCATCGAACACCCGCAGGTGCGCGAGCACATCTGGGCCGGCCCAGACGCGGTGGTGCGCAGCTGGCTGCGCGATGGTGCCGACGGCTGGCGGCTCGATGTGGCCTTCGAGCTGGGCATGCGCTATCTGGGCGAGTTGACCGCCGCAGCCCACGAAACCAAACCGGGTTCGCTGGTGCTCGGCGAGATCTGCAACTATCCCGCGGAATGGTTCCCCGAGCTGGATGCGATCCTGCACTTCTGTGTCCGCGAGATAGTCCTGCAACTGGCCAACGGACGCATCGGCGCGGCGCAGGCCCAGCGGATGCTGACTCGCGTCTATGCCGATGCCGACTACGAGCACATGCTGAAGAGCTGGTTGTATCTGGACAACCACGATGTACCCCGGATCACCGACACCATCGCCGACCCCGCAGCCCGGCGGCTGGCCAGCGTCCTACAGTTCACCCTGCCCGGCAGCGTGAATCTCTACTACGGCAGCGAGTTGGGCCAAACCGGCGGCGCAGACCCGGAGAACCGGGCGCCGATGCGCTGGGATCTGGCCGACGACACCAACCCGGTATTGGGCTGGTACCGCAAGCTGCTGGACCTGCGCAAGCGGCATCGCAGCCTGCGGGTCGGCGATCTGCGCTGGCTGGTCACCGACCGGCTATTGGGTTTCCAGCGGCACACCGACCGGATCGCCGAGGCGGTGTTCGTCCTGGCCAATCCCGCAGATCACCCGGTCCGCGAGACCGTCTTGCTGCCGGATTCGAAACTGATGGATCTAGCCGGCCTGATAGACCTGCTGACCGGGCAGCGATACCAGAACTACCGCGCCACCCTCGACCTGGAGTTGCCGGCGCATGGCGTGGCGATCCTCGCCTGCGAACCGATCCCAACCCACGGATACACTCCCTACAAGCGGGTTCAGTGAACCGGGCGGGCCGGTCTCCGGTGTGCCCAAAGGCCGGCCCCGGGCAGTTTCAGTCGGCCAGGACCGGGCTGAGCCAGTCGAGCAGCGGCCGGGCCTCGCGCCACAGTTCGGCGACTCGTCCGGCCACCGCCGGCACCCCCGAATACCCGGGTTCGACCTCATGGGCCACCCACAGCGTCTTGTGCCGCAGCAGTTCGATCCTGGGATGGTCCTGCGGGTAGCCGCGGGGCGCGGTCTGCACCCGGTCGCCGCACAGCTGCCAGCCGGTGGCGGTCAGCCCGGCGCACAAACCGGCCAGCCGGCGCCCACCCCGTTCGGTGTCGATCAGCGCCCGCAGCCTGGCGAGTGGCCCGGGGTCGGCATGGTAGAAGCCAGCGCCCGCGATGAACTCGTCGGCATTGATCTCCAGATACCACCCGCAGGCCGGGGCGGTGGCCACGTATGCGCCCTGATGCACCTTGTAGGGTGGCTGATCGCGATGAAAACGCAGGTTGCGGTAGGGCCGGAAGACGTGCACGCCGCCGAATTCGTCCCTCAGCAGCGCGCCTAGCTCGCTCACCGGCCCGCGGACCTCGGTTTCATAGCGGTGTTTGTTGGCCGCCCAGAACTCCCGGGTGTTGTCCTGGCGCAACTCGCGATAGAACCCCATCGCCGCCGTGGGAAAGCTCATCGGGTCCGGTTCCTTTCTCATCGCACGATCAATGCCGCGGCGGCCAGCGCGGAGGCCAGCAGGGTGAAGATGTCAAAGGCGCGCTGTTGGATGCGGCCCACCAACCCGATGCCGATCACGGCCCCCACCAGCACGACCGGGACGAGCAGGGCGGCGACACGCAGCACCTGCCCGGTGAACAGGCCCAGCGTGCCGGTCAGGGGGGTCTTGCTCAGGTTGACGATCAGATAGAACCAGGCCGAGGTGCCCAAGAAACGCAGCTTCTCGACCCGGGACAATTGCAGATAGACCGCCATCACCGGGCCGGCCGCGTTGGCGGCCATGGTGGTGAAGCCGGCCGCCACGCCCGCGGCGACCGTCAGCGCGCGCGCCGGCCGGGCCGGCCCGCCGCCGGTCTTGCGGTCGCTGCGCACCGTGATCGCCAGTTGGATCAGCACCGAGCACATCAACAGCACCCCAATGGCCCGGCGCAGCATCAGGTCGTCTACGGCCCAGATGAATCCGGCACCGATCAGGATGCCCGGGATCACGGCGGGCAGCAGGCCCCGCAACAGCCCCCAGTCGGCATTGCGCCGGTAGCGCAGCACGGCCACGACGTCGCCGACGATCAGCAACAGCAGGGCAGCCGCAGTCGATTCCCTGGTGGGCAGGGTGAAGGCGAACAGCGCCACGGCCACCGCACCCAGCCCGCCGAAGCTGGTCTTGGCCATCCCGATGAGCATGGCGCCCAAGATCATCAGCCACCAGCCTGGATCCATCCCCCACTCCTTCGCGAATCGTGGCCGGTCGTGCCGGGGGTGCTGCGGCGAGACTACTCCAGCACCGCCGCGCCGGCGACCGGCGGACCGCTCCCGCCCATGGTCTCGTCGGTGGTCTCCGGGCCATGCCCGGCCACGATCCGGGGGCGAGCGGGCCGGGGCCGGCATGCCGTTGGGCCGCCCGGCGGTTCCGGTCCGCCACCCATCGGTCCCGGCTCATCCCCACGAGTCGGGCTCTTCGGCCAATTCCACGATCTCGGTGGCCTCCGGGAGCGGCACCACCTTGGGTGGATTGCGCCTGGTCAGCCAGCGCCATAGATAGCCGCCGTTGCTCTCCTGCCCGGTGAGCACATAGTTGAGCGCATTGGCATTGCGCAGGGTCAGCTCCAGCAGGTGCTTGGCGGTCGGCGATCCGGCCAGCAGCACCCGATCGTCGGGCTGGAACACGAAATCGTCGCCGGGCAACTGGATGTTCTTGTTCTTGCGCCGCACCAGCATCACCATCAGCCCCAGCCGCCGGCCTCGATTCAGGGGGTCCGCCTTGAGGTGGGCCACGGTGAACTGGCCTCCCGCGCACACCACCTCGCACAGCGCCTTGGTGCGGGCCGGGGTGATGGCCATGTCCCACACCTCCGGGTGACGCCCCGGATGCAGCCTGGCCAGCCGGTCATAGATCCTGGCACAGTCGGCCTCATTGTGCTGGGGAATCAGCCGCAGGAAGCGGTTCATCATCGGGGTGGTGATGCGAACCAGGAACTCCTCGGCCACGATCTTGCTGGGCACCATCAGCAATTCCTGGGGGAAGGCGGCGAACAGCGAGGCGTTGGACAGTTGATTCTGCCGGTTGACGATATAGATGTCGTGGTTGAGCGCCCGCGCGGTCACCGCGATGGCCAGGTTCTTGGCGTCGGAGGCGTTCGCGGTCACCAGGCCCACTGCCCGTTCGATGCCTGCGGCACGCAGTTCGTCCGAGCTGGTGCCGGTGCCCAGCACGTCGACCCCGTCCTCGTTGTAATGGCTGACGTCGATCACGCTGACCGACATGCCGGCGGCCCGCATGGCCACCGATACGGCCTTGCCGAACCGGCCGTGGCCGCAAATGATCCAGTGCCCCACCGGCGGCTGCTTGATCGGCCTGATCGGTTCGCCCGGCAGCCCGGTCATGATCTCGCGCAGCCGGTAGCGATTGGGCGAATTGATCGCCGCGGTCAGGTAGTCGGCGAACCGTTCGAAGGGATTCACCACCAGATCGCCGCCGAATACCCCGATGTGGGTCTCGGTTTCATCGTTGCGGATCCTGGCCAGCATCGCCACCCGGGGCGCCAGGAGCCGGACGCTCACCGCGATGGCCAGGTTGGTGACGTCGTTGTCGGTCAGGGCCACCACGCCCTTGCATCTTGGGTTCAGCAGGCCGGCCTGCACCAATACGGTGGGTTCGGCGGCATCGGCCTGCACCGTGGGGGGATCGACACCGAACTCGTCCAGCCGGATCTGCTGTAGCCGATCGGGGTCGATCTCGATCGACACGAACCGCAACCCCAGATGATCGAGGCCATGCGAGACCAGTCGGCCGGTTTCGCCCGCCCCGCAGACGATGTAGAAGGGCTCGCGGATCTGATCCACCAGCCGGGCGAAACCGGCCATGCGGACGGCGTTCTGGAAACCGCGATCCTGGAGCAGGGCGATCACGTTGAACAGCGAATACGACCAGGCCGAGACCGACACGTAGATGGTGAACGTCATCCACATCCGCTGGGCGGAGCTGTAGGGGTGCGGCACCTCACCGAACCCGATGGTGGTGGAGGTATAGCTGACCACGTAGAAGGCCTCAAAGACACTCATCGGGGGGCCGGGCTGCCCGGTGGCCGGATCGATGCCGGGGATCATGGCCAACACGATGGTGCAGCAGGAATAGACGGCGATGATAAGCAGCAACGGAAACCTCATCCGGCGCAGGACGAGGTAGAAGACGTCGCTCATCATCGCCTGGCGCGGCTGGGGCGTGCTTGGTGGTTCCATCTTGGGCTCAACGACGGATCTGCACGATCTCGCTGACCATCAAAACCACCGAGACCACATTCGCGAGCAGGGCGCCCCCGGACATCGAGACCACCACCGCCATGTGGGCCGGCGTCATGCCGGCCGGGGACGCCTGCTGGGCCCACACCCAGATCACGGCGGCGATCACCAACTGCAGATCGGCTACCATGCTGGTGGCCAGATGCACCGCGCCGAGCTGGGTCCGGTCACCGAACTTGAGCAGGGTGGCGATCAGGCTGATGACCAGCGCGGCCGCCAACTCGGCCCCGTTGTGCGCGTGGATGCTGTCGATCGGTCCAGTCCAGAACCCGAAGTTGAGGGCTGCCGCCAGCGTGACGAAGAAGCCAAAGATGACCTTCTCCAGATTCATGTTCTCTCCAATAGCCATCCACTGGGAACTCCCACAGCCTAGGCGCTACGGGCACCGGGCGCGGCCGGACTCGCGGTCCCGGCCGGCCGGAGCGAACCGCCCGGCGAACCGGCCGAGACCACCCGATCGTTTCTGGGCAGCGGGACACGGGGCCGGGGTTCTCGCGCTGTGCGGCGGGAACGCATCGGCCGGAACTCATATCCGAAACCGAGTTGTGCCGATGCCGGCCACCAGGTCACCGGCCCGGGGCTGCGCTCCGCCCTTGACCGGCAGGCTCGGCACGAACCTGACGGAGGATCAGGCGTGCGAAGCAATCCGCCGTCGCGTTCAGGGCCGATGGCCCGCCGGCACGTCTTTCATAGCTGGGATGACTACTACCCCTAGCGCTTGCGCCATAGCCATTGCATTGACGGCGGTTCCTGCGATTCCCGTATAATCTAGGCCGAACACAAAATCGTACCTATCCGATATGACGACAACCATGCTATTAGGCTTGCGCCAGCCGAATCTATGAATAGCATAGTACAGATCTCTTCGTGCCGGATCTCCTTCGTTTAGAAAAGCGTCAGATCCGCTGGCCGGGTGGGGGCCATTTTTGATTCTTTGGAAGACCGGCGATGTTTCAACTCGTGAGTGGAATATGGGGTAGTAAGTAGAATTAGAGTCGTCGCTTCTCCCGGCGCGCGCCAAAAGGCCCGCCGAAAACTTATAGTCCTGTGCCCAGAATCGGAGACAACGCTCGAGCGATTCGCCTCAAGTTCACTTTCTACTGAGGCTATGCTTTCTTCGGCGGCGGCCAGTTGACCAGCCATTGGGTGCCGCCGAAACCGCCGGCGATAGCACTACCGTAGACAACATAGCCATAATATTAGATTAATGCGATTGAAGAGGTTTTCAAGGCTACGCACGCCCTTCGTAGATGTAGAATCGGTTTTCGGCTGGATCGAATAAACATAGCAAGGTGTCGCCCGATCTCTTGCCAGGCCCCTTCGGTGCGATCGATATCTTTTTCAAACCCGCGGGGGAAAGATCGAGGCGGTTTTTAGGATGAAACAAATCGTCGATGCCGGTCACCAAGTTAATTTCGTCTTGGGTTAGATCGGATTCGCTCATTTGACTCACGTCAAAGAAGCTGCCCTCAAGCGAGGAGTTCGCAGATGGCCTGAGTGCTTTCATCCGCAGTCCATCTCCATGGAATCCGGCTTTTGCATGCCACTCGACAATGGTTAATCCGGTTGGAACGGATATGCCCCAGGCGCTTTCTAGCGATTTGATGGGAAAACGTATGATTTCACCCAAATGCAGAGTCCGACTATTCCAGAGATAAGGAAGGAAACCGAAAGAACTGTAATAAGGTTTAGAGCGCTTCTGCTCTGGATCACTACTGAGCCTTCTCTCGATACGGATCAAGACGTAGGGGATCGGACCGCCACACGGATAAGTGACAGTTGCAGTCACGCCGCCAATGCGATGGTTGTGTTCACGATGGTCTCGAATCCGGTGGGGGTACTCGTGGACATCGTTTACCCTTCAATATCGGGGCTTGGGTTGTGGCATGTCACCGATGGTTACTGGAGCGTAACGCTTCTTGGCTGGTCGTGCCCGAGAGTTGCGGAAGGCACCCTCTGGAGCCTCGGCGCAGCGCGTTGCGCCGCTCTCCGGCCCGAGCGGTCCATCAATGATCCATGGGCCAGCGCTCAAAGCGATTCCGGGATGACCCTTCGTCCCGATGCCATCAGGATGGTGCACTCCGAGTCGCCGTCAAGGGCGCTACGCGATGCCGCAAGCGGCACCCTTGACCGCGACCCTCCACACACCAGGAGGCAGCTATCGGAACGAAGGGGCACTCTGGGCTCGGACGAGCGCTCGGCGTACCGACGACGTGCTCACACCGAGCACGGTGGCGATATGCGCGTTGCTCTGACCCTGCGCCTTCATACGCAAGGCAGCGCCGGTCCGCTCCGGACCCATGACGGTGGGACGGCCACCGACCCTCCCCTGAGCCCGCGCGTAGGCCAGGCCCCTCCGGGTGTTCTCCCGGATCGTGTCCACCCGCAACCGAGCGAACACCGCCATGATCCCCACGATGGCCTGGCCCATCGGACTCGACGTGTCGATGCTCAACGCCGGCCCCGTCAGACTCCTGATACTCACGCCCCGCCCGATCAGGTCGTGAACGATCTCGATGGCCATGACCTCGCTTCCGGCCAGCCGGTCCAGCGCCCTGAACACCAGCGTGTCACCGCCACGCAGATAGTCCCGGCACGCCAGCCACTGCGGCCGGCCGGCCGCACGGCTGGACTCACCGTGATCGACGAACACACGCTCTGCCCCGGCCGCGCGCAACTCGGCCTCCTGAGCGGCCGGGTTCTGCTCGCGCGTGGATACACGCGCGTACCCGACGATAGTCATCGGCTCCCCCGCCCCACAGGGCCACCTCGGTGCGGCTCGTCGTCACCGCGCGATTCCGCTCGACGACGTTCCACCTCCCGCTCAATGCGCTCGTGCAGACCGCTGCGGATACTCTCCCGCCGGGCTCGGCCGCGAATGCTTGCCGCCCACGCCTTGGTGCGCGTCTTCACATCGTCGAGCTGACTGGCCGTCAGACCGTAGACCCTGGCCAGCACGGGCCCGACCTCCAGCCGCACAGGCGGGTGAGCCCGCCAGTCCACGCCCAGGTCCATGCCAGTGCTGTGCCCTTGCGCACTGACGATGGTGAGTTGGGCGAACGTATCCTGGCGGCGACGGGTCTCCACGGTATAGCCAACTGCACGCAGCGCGGCGATAATCCGGTCAAGCGACGTACCGAACCGAGTTTCGGCTTGCTGGACGGTGAACAGGTCCACGTCCTCTGTCGGCCGGTCGATCAACCCATGCTCACGGATCGCACCCGAACCGGCCAAGGCGAATCCGGCCTCGTCACCAGCGGCCTCTAGGGCAAGACGCGCGATGCGCCGCTGCTCCTCCTGGTCACCGCTCACACAGCCACCCGAAGCCGGGGGAACCGTCCCTCCCACAAGGCGCGCACGTGCGGGTCCATATTCAGGATCGGCCACGTCTCGATGAGCCGATCCCGGTTCATCAAGCGGCCCTGCTCGTCAGCAGTCCCCTCGGCGAGCAACGCCTGGTAGGCCATACGACGCCAGCCCAGGTTCGACACATCCACACCGAGCCGATCAGCCTGCCAGCGCACAGAGTGAGGCAGGTCGATGGGCCCGTCATAGGGCCCGCGCAACTCGTCGAGCGACGCGGGCACGTCATAGGGCTTGACGTCGCGGAACCGCACGCGAGTCGCTGTCACCTCAGCCATGGCCTGCCTCCTTTCATCTCACTACCAGCCTACCGGCTCAGCCGAAAACGATCTATCACTGGTTTCGGTGGGGGTTTTGACTGCCCTTTCGTCGCCAACCTACGCGGATCACACGACATACCGCCAACCGGTGCAAAAACGATCGTTTTCGAATCATGGGGTACGTGCCTGACCGCGCGGGATTGCCGTCCGCGAGCGCCGCCCACCGCCCGGTTGGGTTAGCCTCGAGCCATGACCCCGGACCTAGCCGCCAGCGAACGCCGCGAACTATGCGAACTGCTCGCCGCAGCCGGCCCCGACGCCCCCACCCTGTGCGAAGGCTGGGACGCCCACGACCTGGCCTGCCATCTGCTGATCCGGGAATCCTGCTCGCTGGCGGCGCTGGGCATTCTGGTGCCGGGGCTCGCGGCCCGGACGCGCCAAGCCATGGCGAGGCTGCGCTCGCGGCACGATTTCGACGAGTTGGTGGCCTTGATCCGGCGGGGCCCGAGGCGGCGGAGTCCGTGGCGAACCACCCGGCTGGCCACCTGGGCCGATTCGCTGGAATTCTTCGTCCATCACGAAGACCTACGCCGGGCCGGGCGGGGCCGGGTGCGTCCTCGGGTGCTCTCCCGGGACCAGGATGATTGGTTGTGGAGCACCGCCATCTGGCTGGCCAGCCGCAGACTGCGCCGGCCGGGTTGCGGGGTGCTGTTGCAGCGCGTCGTGGACGGGCGCCGTGGCCGGGAGCTCGCGGCGGTGGTCACCGGCCGGCAACCGGTCACCGTCCGAGGCGAGGCCCAGGAACTGGTGCTGTGGCTGACCGGCCGCGGCCGGGTGGCCGAACTGGAGTTCGTCGGCGAGGAGGCCCGGGTGCGGCCGCTGAAACAGGCCCGGCTCGGCATGTGACTACCGGCCAGACCCGGGAGGGCCGGGAATCGAACCGCTTTGGCAACCCGGTTGCCATGACCGTCGTGCCCAGTTGCCACCAAACGACCCTTCAATCTACTTTAGTTGACGACGGGTCGGGGGACCGCAAACCCATGGGGAGGGGAAGGGCCGGAGCGGATGTGGCAATTGGGCCCCGGAATCGGGGAGACTCCGGGGCCCAGGTGTACCGAAGATGGTGTGACGCTTCCGGCCACCATGAACACTTGCAGGATCCCGCCGGCCCGTCACCCTACCGACGTGGCGAGAGGTGGGCCCCCGCCAGCGCATCCTGCCTCATGCTCACCGGCGCTTGCCGCGCCGTGGGCACCATTGTTCGCCCATCCGCCGGCAAACGGCAACTCGCGCATTTGAACTACAGTCGCGTAATTCGGTGACCCACGCCACCGTCCGCAACCGCCGGCAGCCGGTGCCGGATCCCCCAGGAGCCGCCTGGCTTCGGCCGACCGGGCCGCCCGGCGCCTCGAACACCCACTCGGCACCGTTCGTTGCCCCGGACGGTTACCGGGCCGCCACCATTGCCGGCCAATTTGCCGGCCCGCCGGGCCGGCCCGGTATCGATCTGTGAGACTGGTGTCATGGGTAACGAGAACTTGACCGCTGCGATCAATCTGCGCCTGGCACTACTCGAACTCCCGCGTCCCACCACCGGTGATGGCGAGATTGGCCTCGTGGAACCGCTGCTGGCCCGCCAGCGAGAACTCTCACGCCGGTTATCGGATCGACTATGCCCCGCCGACCAGCGCATTCAGGACTTCCTGGACGACTATCTCGCCGACTCGCCGGTGAAGCCGCAGCTGCCCCGCCAGACCCTGATCCTGGACCAGGCGGGGCTGGCCCGTGGGCTGAGCCTGCCCGCCGATGGGGACGAATTCCGCTCCCCCCTACTGGCCAGCTACCGATTGGCCAATGGCGTGCTGCACAACCCGGCCAACGACCGCCGCACCACCGCCGGGGTGTTCCACGTCGCCCAGGGCGGTTTGCCGATTCCCGACGACAAGATCGCGGTTCGCAAGGAGGTCTTTGCCCGGTTGCTGGAACTAGCCTTCCAGCCCCCACACGACGACATGGTGCTGCCCTTCACCGCGAACCAGGCCACACCGGCGGCCTGCTTCGTCTCCCTGCTGATGCGGCCGCTGGTGGTGCCGGCGGTGCCCGGGCAGGGCCCCGCCCGGACCATGGAGACCCGCTTCATCGTGCCCGGCGGACTGGTGTGCAATCTCGACTTCGTCGAAGCCATCTTCGGCAATGCCGGCGACCCCCAACTGCCCCAGAACGATGCCGCACTGGACCCGACCGGATGGTCAGGGCATACCGGCTGCGTCGTGCTGGCCCCACACCTGACCAAGATGACCAAGAAGTCATTGGGACTGCCGCCCTGGGACGAGGCCACCGAACGCGAACGCCGCGATGGCCAATGCTGGCGGCGCGCAGACGAGCTCTACAACGACGGCAAGGCCTTCAAATGCTGTGCCCGCGACGAACGTGGCGTGATGGTCACCGTCATCGCCGACAACTATTTCGGCTACTGCAAGAAGGAGGTCAAGACCCAGCTTTCCTATGCGGCCAACCTGCTGGGCTGCGCGGAAGAGGAGCATTCCGGCGGCGCCCAGGTATTCCCCGCCTACAACCTGGGCCAGGACTTCCACGATGACTACACCCCGGCCGACTACACCATCGCCGAGGTGCTGGCCCGTGAGCCGGATCGTTTCGACCCCCAGCCCGAGGGCCACGCCCTGGACCGACTGCACCCGCATCTGGTTCTGGTACCCGGTGGGGCCAGCTATTCGATGCGCGAGCAGACGGTGAGCTGGCCGGCCGAGACCGGCGGGACCCAGACCATCAAGTTGCTGGCCGGTAAGGTCTACATCACCCCGAATGGCTACCGGGTCTACGCCAAGCATCGGGAACTGGACGTCACCCAATGGCACCTGATCGGGGTTTCGCCGATATCCACCAGCTGTCACAAGCCGGCCACCGTGTCCGGCGGCGGGAAGTCGGAGATCAGCAAGTCGATCTCGGACGCCTTCGTGTTCGACAACGCCTACGCCGCGGATTTCGACGACGATATCCGCCAGGTCCAGCGGCTGCTGGATTCGGACTACTCGGATCGATATGTCGATCAGGCGCGCAATGGCAAGGACCGCCGCCCGATCCTGTCGCCGCGGCGTTCCCTGGGCTCGGTCATCAAGCTGCTCACCCCGAGCGGCGAATACACCGACGACTACAACCACTTCCTGCGTGCCATCCCGGCCCAGGTGAAAGAGATCCTGTTCACCGTCAAGCGCTATTACAAACCCGAATGGGGCGATGACTGGCGCAGCCACTTCAGTGTGGGCACCATGAACGGCCGCCCGGGCAATGCCGTGCGCCTGGAGGGCGACAAGATCATCGCCAACCAGCTGCGGGTCGGCTTCCAGCCGGACGGCTCCTGGCGGTTGTTCACCCTGCGACCGGACTTCAGCCCCGCGATCAAGGTGCAGACCGAGGACGACATCACAGCCTCGACAGTCGCCCCGCCGTTCGAGCAGGCCCCCGCCGGCTTCGACAATCAGCGGGGGCTGCCACGCAAATACGTTCAGAATTGCGAGCAGCTGCTCTTCCAGCGGCCCGACGATGCCATCCACCGCGGTTACGACAAACAGGCCGAGCAGGATCTGTCGCGGCCGGGCACCTTCATCTCCAACTTCGAGCCGCTGCAACGCGCCGACGCCCTGGAACTGATGGAGAACGCCCAGGCCTTCAGCGAGTACACCGAGCCGATGGCGGAGCTGGTCCGCAAGGTGGCCAGCCAGGCGGAAACCTCGCCCAGGTTCTGGATCGCCTCCGATCAGCCGCGACTGGTCGGGGGTAAACGCTCCAGGAATCCGCGCTATTTGCAGGTTCGTCCCGATATCGCCAACCCGGAGGCCACCGCGGCAGCCGACCTGGCGAGTCACCTGGTACGCAAGCTGCCCAGCGACCGATTCGCTCCGCTGCCGGTGGATGTGGTGGCGGCCGGCCGGCGCAACAATCCGAAGGAGGAGGGCGTCCCGCCGCTGTGTGTCTACAACCCGCTGCACTACATGGAACTGCCGGAGCTGTTCATGGAGTTCATTTCCTCCATGACCGGCAAGTCGCCCTCCACCACCGGCGCCGGATCGGAAGGCGCGCTGACCAAGGGACCGTTCAACGCGATCGCCCCGATCGTCGACCTGAACAACAATTTCCTGGCCTACGCGCTGACCGGCTATGACGGCTGGCTGAGCTCGGCCGGCTATATCGGGCCCAAGGTGCGCGTGGACCACGACATCTCGATGCTGGTGCCCGAGCTGTTCAGCAGGATGTGGCCGCAGGAACGCCTGGCCGCCAACCTGATAGCCGATGGCTACCTGGACCGGCTGACCGATTACGAGTTCCAGGGACGACCGGTGCTGGCCTCCCGGCTGGGATACCGTATCAACGCGCGCTTCGCAAGCACCTATTTCGGACGCATCTTCCTGCATCCCGATGTCGTGTTCACCGAGGAGATGCTGCGGCCCGAACTGCAGGACGAGGCGATCTTCGCCGAATCGATGGCGGTCATCGTCACCACGCATCAGCGTGTGGCCCAGGCGTATTTCAACGATGGTGGCGTCGAACTGGCCGTTCCCCCGTTGCGGGGTCTGCTGGAGATCATGGTCAACGGTCGCACCGGCGAGGGCCTGGCCTTGGACGATGCCGAGTTCCGTCGGCAGTTCACCCGCGAGGCCATTTTGGCCAGCGATTGGTATGCGGCCCGGCTCGACGCCAAGCAGGCCGGCGACGTCAGCCATCAGGAACGGGTGCTGGCACGCCTGCGGGAGTTTTCCGGCGCGCCGGAGAACTCCCTGGTGGGTGACCGGTTGAATCTGGCCGCTCGCAGCGCTGCGGCCCGCGCCGAATACGAACGGGTCAGCAGCCCCGCCTATCGGCAGGCGCTCGTGGGCACCATCGGCCGGCAGGCCGCCTTCCGCTGAGGTCACGCTGCGGCTGACGGTGTAGGCGTTCGGCATCGGCCCCAGTCGGCAGTCGAGCCCTTGCCATGGGCCAGACGGCGGCGAGCCAACAACCACGTATGCTGGCAGCAGCCTGTTGAGGAGACCTCATGTCTGAGTCAGCGCGCCCGGAACCGACCCCTAGCGCCTTCGCTGGGCGGTTCCCGCCCCGCTCCGATGCCGCCGCGCGTCCAGTCAGCGGACGGCAGCCCGACGCAAGCACCGCCGCCACGAGCGTGGCACCCAATCTGCCGGCACCGCCGGCGGGCACCGCGCCGTTCCGGCCCGCGGCACAACCGGCGGCTGCCCCGG
>ERZ773068.492-NODE-492-length-21077-cov-4.215584_pt1 | contig 21077 bp, 18 predicted proteins | sample MGYA00580620_ERZ773068 | MGnify/ENA primary metagenome ERZ773068 (study PRJEB29015, sample SAMEA2737983) | human oral metagenome | biome: human oral; feature: human-associated habitat; material: dental | place: China | collected 2101 ... | reverse complement strand
CCTTCGAAGGCCCGATGATGGCCATCAAGACCGTCAACGCGCTGTCGCACTACACCGACTGGACCATCGGCCACGTGCACTCCGGTGCGCTGGGCTGGGTGGGCCTGATCACCATGGGCAGCCTGTACTACCTGATTCCGCGCCTGTGGGGCCGCAACCAGATGTACAGCACCAGCCTGATCGAGCTGCACTTCTGGCTGGCCACCATCGGCATCGCCCTGTACGCCATCGCCCTGTGGGTGGCCGGCGTCACCCAGGGCCTGATGTGGCGCGCCCTGGAGCCGGACGGCACCCTGACCTACACCTTCGCCGAATCGGTGAAAGCCAGCTTCCCGTACTACGTCGTCCGCCTGATCGGTGGCGTGCTGTACCTGAGCGGCATGGTCATCATGGCCTACAACACCTGGCGTACCGTGCGCGGTGACACCACGGCGGCCCCGCTGCCGGCCGAGGCCGAAGCCGCACCGGCCGTCCAGCCCGTTCCGCAACTGAACACCGTCCAACAGGGTCACTGAACCGCCGCCAGCGCCCGCCCCGCCTCCGGTTTTCCCGCCACGGGCCGGTTCCGTCCGGCCGGTGCGGGGGGTGGTGCGCCCAAGGGTCCTTCAAGGAAGCTCCGATGAAACTCTCTCACGAAACCATTGAAACCAACCCCTGGCTGATGATCGTGCTGATCGTGCTGGTGGTGTCGGTCGGCGGTCTGGTGCAGATCGTGCCGCTGTTCTTCCAGCGCTCCACCACCGAGCCGCTGCCGGGCATGACGCCGCCCAGCGCGCTGCAGGTGGCCGGCCGCGACATCTTCGTGCGCGAGGGCTGCTACAACTGCCACTCGCAGATGATCCGCCCGATGCGCGCCGAAACCCTGCGCTATGGCCCCTACTCGGTGGCCGGCGAGTCGGTCTGGGATCACCCGTTCCAGTGGGGCAGCAAGCGTACCGGCCCCGACCTGGCCCGCGTGGGTGGCCGCTACAGTGACGACTGGCACATCGCCCACCTGAACGATCCGCGCAGCGTGGTGCCCGAGTCCAACATGCCGGCCTATCCGTGGCTGGAAACCCAGATGGTCGATGCCTCCTCCATCAAACGGCACATGGAATCGCTGCGCGCCGTGGGCGTGCCGTTCACCGACGAGGCCATTGCCGGTGCCGAAGAGGAAGTGAAGGACAAGACCGAACAGCAGGCGCTGATCGCCTTCCTGCAGGGTCTGGGCCGCGTGCGTCCGCAGAACCAGTGAGCGGAGCCGTCACATGGACATCAACACGCTACGGGGAATCATCACCCTCCTGCTGATCCTGGTCTTCATCGGCATCGTCATCTATGCCTGGTCCAGAAAAAACAAGGCCCGCTTCGACGAAGCGGCAATGCTCCCGCTGAACGAACCCAACGAACCGAACGAGGCGAAACATGGCTGATTTTGTATCCGACTTCTGGTCATATTACGTCATCGCGCTGTCGGTCTTCGGCATCGTCTTCTGCCTGTTCGTCCTGATCAGCAACAGCCGCCGGCCCGAGCCGACGGCCGACAACACCACCGGCCACGTCTGGGACGGCGACATCCGCGAGGCCAACAATCCCCTGCCCCGCTGGTGGATGATCCTCTTCCTGGTCACCGTGGCCTTCAGCATCGGCTACCTGATCTACTACCCGGGGCTGGGCAAGTTCCCCGGCATCGGCGGCTGGACCTCGGTGGGCCAGTACCACGAGGAGCGTGCGCAGCTGGAGGCCAGCGTGGCGCCCATCTACGCCAGCTTTGCCGGCAAGTCACCCGACGAGCTGATGAACAACCCCGAGGCACTGGCCATCGGCCAGCGGCTGTTCCTGAACAACTGCGCCCAGTGCCACGGCGCCAACGCCCGCGGGGGCCTGCACTTCCCCAACCTGACCGACGGCGACTGGCTGCACGGCGGTGATTCCGAAGCCATCGTCGAGACCATCACCGAAGGCCGTCACGGGATGATGCCGCCGCAGGCTGCCAACTTCGACAGCCCGGCCGACATCGAGAACACGGCCCAGTACGTGCTGTCGCTGTCCGGTTCGGCCACCGACCCGATCAAGGCCCAGAAAGGCAAGAAAGGCTTCCAGGTCTGCGCGGCCTGCCACGGTCCGGACGGCAAGGGCAACCAGGACATCGGCGCCCCCAACCTGACCGACAAGGTCTGGCTGCACGGCGGTGGCCTGCGTGGCGTGATGTACGCCATCAACAACGGCTTCGACAGCCAGATGCCGGTGTTTGGCGAAACCTTCACGAAGGAACAGATCGACGTGCTGGCCGCGTACGTGATGTCCCTGTCGCACAACAAGAAGAACTGAGCCGTGGAAGAACGCGTCATCCAGGTCCACCGTCCCGCCAAGGACAAGCCCAAGGGGTCGGCCGGCAAGACCGCGGCCGCCCGGGCGGCTGCCGAACAGAAAACCGGCAGCCTGTTCTCCAGCTATGCCGCCCGCGTCAAGATCCAGCCCCGCTCCGTGCGTGGCCGCTATGACAACCTGCGGATCGCGGCCCTGGTCATCACCCAGCTGGTGTTCTTTGGCCTGCCCTGGCTGATGTGGAACGGTCGCCAGGCCGTTCTGTTCGATCTGGATGCGCGCAAGTTCCACCTGTTCGGCGCCGTGCTCTGGCCGCAGGACTTCGTCTACCTGGCGGGCCTGCTGGTGTTCTGCGCCCTCACCCTCTTCTTCGTCACGGCCGTGGCCGGCCGTGTCTGGTGCGGCTACTCCTGCCCGCAGACGGTCTACACCGAAATCTTCCTCTGGATCGAGGCCAAACTCGAAGGCGACGGCCCCAGGCGCCGCAAGCTCGACGATGCCCCCTGGTCCTGGCACAAGCTGCGCGTGCGCGGCACCAAGCACGTGCTATGGGTGCTGTTCGCGCTGTTCACCGGCTTCACCCTCATCGGCTACTTCGCCCCCATCCGCGACCTGCCGATGCAGATCATCCACCTGGAACTGGGCCCGTGGCAGTGGTTCTGGTTCCTGTTCTACGCCTTTGCCCTGTGGGGCAACGCCGGCTTCCTGCGCGAGCAGGTCTGCACCCACATGTGTCCGTATGCCCGCTTCCAGGGCGCCATGTTCGACAAGGACACCATGATCGTCACCTATGACAAGGAACGTGGCGATCCGCGCGGCTCGCGCTCCAAGAAGGCCGACCCGGCCGCCCTGGGCCTGGGCAGCTGCATCGACTGCGGCCTGTGCGTCGAGGTCTGCCCCACCGGCATCGACATCCGCGACGGCCTGCAGTACCAGTGCATCAGCTGTGCCGCCTGCATCGACGTGTGCAACGGCGTGATGGACAAGATGGGCTATGCCCGTGGCCTGATCCGCTACGCCACCGAGAACGCCCTCACCAACCACCTCGACTCGAAGGCCACCGCCAAACGGATCCTGCGCCCGCGCGTGCTGATCTACGGCCTGATCCTGCTGGTGCTGGCCGGTGCCCTGGTGGGCTCGCTGGTCAGCCGCAACACCCTGCGCGTGGACATCATCCGTGACCGCGGCGCCCTGTCGGGCATTGCCGAGAACGGCGACATCGAGAACACCTACACGCTCAACCTGATGAACACCAGCGAACGGCCGCTGGTGCTGGATCTGGGCGTGACGGGCATGCCGGAGCTGCGCATCGACGGCCAGACCCGCATCGAAGTGCCCGCCACCTCCAACCGCATGGTGCCGCTGGCCATCCACCTGCCCCCCACCACCACCGAACGCCCGGGCTCGCACAACATCGAGATCACGGTCACCCCGGTGCCGCAGGAGGGCGAGGAAGACACCGGCGCCAAGCCACGACGCGAGGGAACCGTGTACATGGTGCCACGCTGATTGCACGCCGCCGGCGGATGCCTCCTTCCAGGCTCCGCCGGTTTGCCATGGGGCCTGCACAACAGCACGCTCTGCGTTCACGCGCTTTCACCCGTTGTCTCCGGCCACTCCCGGTCACCATTTTTTCAGTACCCTGCCCTTTTCACCCGCAACCTTCAGCCTGCGCCGCCAGCGGCCGAAAGTCCGCTTTCCTTCCACGTTCTTCCGTTCGTTGCGTTTCCTCCTGGCGCCCTTTCCGCTATCTGCTTTCCTGCCATGGCCACCCAGTCCACCCCATCCCTGCCTCCGCAGCAACCCGCACAGCCCGTCAAGGCGTTTTCGCAGCCACTGATGTGGCTGGTGGTCGGCATCCCGGCCGCCACCGTGGTGGCCGGTCTGTGCACCCTGTGGATTGCCATCGAGCACGCCGACCGCCCCATCGCCACCGACTACGTCAAGCAGGGCATGGCCGTCTCGACCGACTCCCGCCGCGAACAGCACGCCGTCGAGCTGGGCGTGGCCGGCACGCTCGACATGCAGATGACGGGCAACGACACCCTGCAGGTCCGGCTGGTCATGACGCCTCCCGCGCCTCCCGCGCCTGCCCGGCTGGCCGGCACCACGGCTGCCACACCTGCCCCTGGTGGGGCGGCACGCACGGGAACGCCCGCAGCTGCCACACCGGCGGACGCAACCAGCACAGCCGCTGGCAGTGCCCCCGCCAGTGCAGCAGCATCCACAAGCGCAACAGCATCCACGAACGCAACAGCATCCACAAACGCAACAGCGTCCACGAGTGGTGGCACACCGGCCAGCGCCCCCCTGCCCGTTCCCCAGAAACTGCGCCTGCTGCATCCATCCGACCCGGGCAACGACATCACACTCTTCCTGCTGCCCGACGGCGAGGGGCGCTGGCAGGCCCGCCAACCCGTGACCTGGGCGCCCGGCACCCGCTGGCACATCGCCCTGGAAGGCAGCGACTGGCGTCTGCCCCTGGCCGGCCTGCAAACGGTCGAGGCCCTGCAGCACTTCGGCTTCGACGCCCGGCTGGCCGCCCGCCAGGCCAACGAACCCAAACCCGGCGAGCAGTCGGCCTCCGACCCGGCACGCCGCAGGGCGGGGGCAGCCGCTTCCGGAAGTGCCACCGGCACGGCCGGGGCCAGCCAGCCCTCCCCCCGCTGAGGCCCTCATGAACAGCGCCTGGCCCCTGATCTCCGCCGGCCTGCTGATGGGCGCCGGCGGCAGCCTGCACTGCCTGACCATGTGTTCGGGCCTGCAGCGCATGACGCTGCGGGGCATTCCCATCGTCACGGTACGCACGACGGCTGCCAGTTCCACCCACGCTGGTACCACGCCATCCTCAAACATGGCCCACGCAGCCGCGACCACTGCTGCGGGAGCGGGTGGTGCTGGTGCGGGTGCGGGTGCTGGGGCAAGGGCTGGGGCCACGGGCACCGTATCACAGGCTTCCCCCGCCCCTGGTTTCCAGCTGCCCGACGGTCGCTGGTGGCGTTTTCAGGCGGGCCGCGTACTGGGCTATACCCTGCTGGGCGCTATGGCGGGCACGGTGGGCGCTCAGCTGCTGGCCGCCGCCAGCTGGCAGCCGCTGTTCGAATCCATCTGGGCTGGCATGAATGCCCTGCTCGTGCTGCTGGGCCTGTGCCTGCTGGTACTGGGGCGCGAACCGCGCTGGCTGGGCATGCTGGGCAGCCATCTGGCCTCGCGCGCACCGCTGGCCCCCAAGCGCCGCACCGAATGGCTGCGGGGCATGCTGTGGGCCCTGCTGCCCTGCGGCCTGCTCTACACGGCACTGGGTACGGCCATTCTGGCGGCCACCCCGCTGGGGGCCGCAGCCGTGATGGCGGCCTTTGCCATCGGCACCAACCTGGGGCTGTTCCTGATGGAAGCCGGTGCCCGCAACGTGCTGGGCCGTGTGCCGGCGCAGGTGGCCTACCGGCTCAATGGCGCGCTGCTGATCCTGCTGGCCGCCGCGGGCCTGACGGCGGCGCTGCATGGCGCGGCCCATCCCTACTGCTGACATGGGCCGCCAGACAGAGCGAGTTCAAAGGCGACACAGCAGACGTGCCGAAGCAATGGACACCTTCAGGGCACAGACCATGTCCATCCTGCTGGCTGCCGACTATTGACTGCTCTGCGACTCCGACCACGGTTCGTGCATGCGCATCATGGCCATGCGGCGGGCGCCTTCGGGCGTCATGTCGAGCATCTGGCGGGTTTCGGGCACGCCCGAGAGCACGCGCAGGCGCTCGTGCGAGATGATCTGCATCTTCCGCTGCTCGACCGAGATCACCCCCTGCTCCTGCAGGCGCGAGAGCGTCCGGCTGACCGTTTCGAGCTTCAGGCCCAGATAGTTGCCGATTTCTTCCCGCGTCATGCGCAGGATGAACTGCGACGACGAAAAGCCCCGCCGCATGAACCGGCGCGACAGCTCCAGCAGGAAGGCGCCGATGCGCTCCTCGGCCCGCATGGTGCCCAGCAGCATCATCAACCCCTGGTCGCGGACGATCTCGCGCGAAATGATGCGGTGCACCCGCTGCTGCAGCGGCGGAAACTGCCGGCCGATGGACTCCAGCTCGGAAAACGGCACCACACAGACATCGGCGTCTTCCAGCGCCACGGCGTCGGAGTGGAAGCTGCCACGGCTGATGGCATCGAACCCCAGCACATCACCCGGCATGGGAAAGCCGATGATCTGTTCACGCCCGTCGGGCGACAGCACCCGCGACTTGAAGAAGCCCGCGCGGATGGGGTAGATGGCCTCGAACGGATCGCCAGCCTTGTAGAGATAGGAGCCACGCCGCACGCGCCGCCGGGTCTTGACCATGCCCGAGAGTTTCTCGATTTCGGGGGCACTCAGCCCCTCCACCAGGCACAGGTCGTGCATGCTGCACGACACGCAGGATGACGAGGCAGCCGGCGTGGCAGCAGCCTGTGCCGAGGCAGGAAATTCAGCAGGATAGACGTTCTTCAAGAGGAGAACCTCAGAGTAGGGCCACAACGGCAGGCCATCAGCCAGGCACCAGACCAGACTGTAAAACCATGCCACACAGGAAACCCGCGCAGCACGGAACCAGGACAGCGGCCGGTATGGCCCTGGAACACGTGGGGAAAGAGATAACCAGAAAGACCTGCCGCCCGGGCGGCGCATGAATGCGCCACAGGCACCCGCCACAACCCGGCGGACGCCGCGCAGCCAGGCCCCGAAGACCCTGCCCCGCGCCCCGTGTGCAGTACCCCACATGACACCATAGTTCATGCGGTGATACCACCCCCTTGTACCGCGTCCGTCAATTATATGTGTGCGTTGATCAGGATCAAAACCAATACGACACGTTCCGTCATGCTTTACACATGGATACCATGCCGACACTTGAGCAGATTCGCGTCTTCGACCAGCCGGGACCGAGGTATACCTCCTACCCCACGGCCGACCACTTTGCCGAAGCGTTCGATGCCGAGAAGCAGGCCTGGTGGCTGGACAACCGCACGCTGCGCCAGCCGGGGCAGCCCGTCACGGTGTATGTCCACATCCCGTTCTGCGAATCGATCTGCCACTACTGCGCCTGCAACCGCATCGGCACGCGGGACCACGCCCGTGCCGAGGCCTATCTTCATACGCTCAAGCAGGAAATCGCCCTCTACGCCGCCCATCTTCACCAGGATGTGCGCATTTCGCAACTGCACCTGGGTGGCGGCACCCCCACCTTCTTCAGCGACGACCAGCTGGCCGAGCTGCTGCGCACGCTGGACGACACCATCGGCCTGCAGGAGCACGCCGAATGCTCGATCGAGGTGGACCCGCGCACCGTCGACAACACCCGGCTGACCAACATCCGGCAGATGGGGTTCGACCGCATCAGCCTGGGCGTGCAGGACCTGAACCCCGAGGTACAGGTGGCCATCCACCGCATCCAGCCCGAAAAAATGGTTGTGGCGCTGATGGAACACGCCCACGCGCTGGACTTCAAATCCATCAACATCGACCTCGTCTACGGCCTGCCCAAACAGACGCTCGACAGCCTCGGCCGCACCCTGCGCCGCATTGCGGAGCTGCTCCCGGGTCGCATGGCCATCTACGGCTACGCCCACCTGCCCGAACGCTTCAGGGCCCAGCGCCTCATCAAGCGCGAGGATCTGCCCGACCAGACCCAGCGCATGGCCATGGTGCAGCTGGCCATCCAGACACTCAACGGCGCCGGCTACCAGTACATCGGCATGGACCACTTCGCCCTGCCGGAAGATGATCTGAGCGTGGCGCTCAAGCGCGGCACCCTGCGCCGCAACTTCATGGGCTACACCGCCATGCCGGGCGACGACCTGCTCGGCCTGGGGGTATCGGCCATCAGCGCCATCGGTCCCAGCTACTCGCAGAACCACCGCGAACTCAAGCCGTGGCGCCAGGCCATCGAGGCCGGCGAACTGGCCACGGCCCGCGGCATCGAGCTGACCAGCGACGACACCCTGCAGCGCGCCGTCATCATGGAACTGATGTGCCAGGGCCGGCTGGAGTTCCAGTCCATCGGCGACCGCTTCCTGATCGATCCGCAGACCTACTTCCGCCACGAGCTGGACGGCCTGCAGCGCTTCATCGACGCCGGCATGGTCACGCGTGACGATGCGAGCGTGCAGGTCACGCCGCTGGGCCGCTACTTCCTGCGCAGCATTGCCATGGTGTTCGACCGGCACGCCCAGCTGCGCCGGCGCCAGCGCGAGGAACAGGCACGACTGGAAGCGGCCGGGGCCACACCGACGGCGGTGGCAGCACGGGCAGCTGCCCATGGGGCTGCGGCCCAGAATGGTGCCAGGCCCGGCATGGCGGCCAATGACGCCGAACAGGTGCCGGACCCAGATGACGCACCGAACGGCAAGGCAGCAGCCCGACACACGGCAGGCCAGCCTTCGAAAGGCGCCACCCCTGTCCCGACGGACACGCCCGAAAGCCCCTACACCCACTCGCTGCACAACGATGTGATGCTGGTGGCCAACGACCCGGCAGACCTGTCGGAGCCGCCCGAGCCCATGCCGCTGCCCCGGCGGGTGGTGCCGCTGCGGGATGAACGGCCGGGGTTGCGGCTGGTGAAGTAGACCATCATGCTCATTTGGGGTCTGCTCCCGCAAATAGCCCTTCACGCCACAGATAGCCCAGCTGATCCCCTTCCGCCATGTAGGCCCGCAGCTGCTGGTCATCCCGCGCCCGGTGGACTTCGGTGTAGCCATTGCGCCTGGTCAGCCAGAACACCTCGTCCAGCGCCATCGCATTGAGCAAATCGGGCGAATGGGTCGTGATCAGTACCTGACCACCTCGCTCCGCATAGGCCCTGAAGTCCTCTCCCAGCTCCCACAGCAACGACCGATAGAGCTGGTTTTCAGGCTCCTCGATGCACAGCAGCGCGTGGTGCCGGGGCTCGTACAACAGCACCAGATAGGCAAACATCTTGAGCGTACCATCGGACACGTACCTGTCGCTGAATGGGTCCCTGAACGTCGCGTCGCCAAACTGCAGCAGAAGACGTCCGTCTTCTGTGCGCCTGGGCGTGACGGTTTCTACCCCGGGCACGCTGCGGCGCAGGCGTTTCAGGATACGCTCGAAGATGTCCGGGTGATTCCTGTACAGGTTATAGGCAACCCGTTGCAGGTTATCGCCCGTGACCGACAGATACTCATCTGCACCAGAAGCCTCCTTGCTTCCCCGCACCTCCCCCACGCGCACATCCGAAATATAGATGTTCTCGATCAACTGACGCACCAACGGCGCAACATGAAGTTCCTGAAAATGCCCCAGTGACCCAATGGCCAGGACATCCGGAACCACCTGATCCTGCTCCCGTGATCCAAGCCGCAGGCGGGAGCCGGGATGAGAATGCCCATCGCCCTCTTCTGCGCCATCCCGGATGTATCCATCCCCCTTCGTAAAGTCGAGCAGCGCCTCCGCTTCATGTCCATCCGCTCGCTGTGGGTCCGGCACATACCGCAACAGCTCGCGCAGCACCACCGCCCGCTCCTGCTGTTCTCCAATATGCAACAGGTAAGACAGCCGGCGGTCAGCCCCGTTCATCCTGTGGCGCAGGCCAAGCTCGATTTCGACCCCCTCTTCCACAGAACCCCCGCGAGACAAAACCTCACGAAAGCCTCCCCGACGCTGCAACGCGTGGCGCACCGTGAAGACGAGGGAGTCCTTGAGAAAAGCAAACACCTCGAACAGGGTTGTCTTGCCGACACCGTTGGCCCCCACCACCACGCACAATCGGGGGATGTCGGAGATCTGAACACTCCTGAAGCTTTTGAAGTTCTTCAGGCGGATGGATTCGATGTACATGGGAGGCTCCGGGTCATGGGAATGTAGTCAGCAGTCACCAGACATGAGCATCAGGCTGAAGCCTGTCGCTTGCGGCGGATGGGTTCATGGTTTTCACTGGTCGGCAACGCGGGCCAAGAACTCAGAAGCAGGTTCGTCACCAAGAATCTGCGGAATGAGATCACCGCGAAAAGCTTTGGACAGCACTGAAGGGAAAAGCCCCTGAACATTTTGCTTAGTCGTTAGCGTACGTCCTTCCAGAATATCCGCAAAAGCAAATAAACTCTTCACTATCGCAACAACACGACGCTGCTCTTCATAATCTGGAAGATAAAAGGAAAAACGCCCCAACGACCTCCCTGTTAAATGCTTTATCGTACTTCCGGTGAGCAATCCGGATATCTCCCCAGAATCACACTGAATCTTCAGGTTATACGCCAGCCACCATGAATCCAATACACCCTCATGGGGACGAACGCGATGTAACGCCTTCTGGAAAACGATATCGGTCGCACCTCCATTCCAGACAGCACACCTTCCTGGCTCCCCTCCTTCACAAACCATCAAATCGCCATCTGAAATTTCAAGATCTCCAACTTCATGTGATTCAATCCGTATCCTTTTCAGGGAAGAAAGATCGAAACCGAACCAACGGACATTTATGTTACCAATATATGGGACGAAATTCCCCTTATTTTTTGCTTGGTCGAGCATCTTCCCAAGACGCATATCACAAACCTCAGAAAGAGCAACCCTCCTTCCCTTATAGCCATTACCACCAAGAATTCGTCCAGAAACAGCCTCTCGCAGAACCTCCTGCCGAAACCGCTTGAGCAAAGGCCCGACACGGGAAAGGTGTTCATTGGCTGCATCAACACGCGCAAGCACGCGGTCAAGTTTGTCGGCGATTCGGCGCTGTTCACCAGAAGGAGGGACAGGAACAGGCAATGAGCGAACATCCTCCAGACGAATCCCTTTTACGGTCGTACCTGTTCCCATCTTCTGAATGGCTGGCGCGCTATAGCGCCAGAAATGCTCTATATAGGTCTTGTCAATACCATCCTTCAGAAAAAGCGCCTTGAGGTCTTGATTGATCGCGACATCCATCAAAGGCCTGACAATTTTCCCAAGGGACATTCTCGTTGCAACCACCAGGGTGTCAGCAGGAACCAAGGTTGTCGCACTCGAGTTGAGAGCCTTCTCTGAGATGTGATCGACGGTGTCTGAAACGAAGCGTCCCTTCATGTCTTTGACCGTCATGAAGGGAATATTTCCGGAAAAATTTTCTGGATCTGACTTCGAAGGTGTCCCCCCCCCTGAAATCCGTTCGACAAGCCTGCCCAGACTTGTCACGGTCCATCCAGCGGGTATGTCAGCAAAGGATTTCATGATTTGCCCTCACCCAACTCAGCCAACACCCCCTCAATCTCCCGCATCGCCGCCTGCAGCTCCGCCAGCGCCTGCTGCGCCAGAACAGCCGGATCAGGCAGTTCACCATCATCCCCGTCGTTACCGTCCTTCAGCCAGCTGATATCCAGACTGTCGGCCTTCTCGGTGGCAATCCACTCCCGTGTGAAACGCCGGAAGCGCCCCTTCTGTCCTTCATCTTTACGCGGACTCGCCCCGTTCGGGTCTTCCCCATACGCCTTGACGAAGCCCTCGAAGTACGCACGCGTCAGCGGCGTACGTTTGCCAAACTTCGGCGCGTTGGCGCGCAGATCGTACACCCACACCTCCTGCGTGCTGCCCGTAGCCTTGTTGCTGACCTTCTGGAAGAACACAACGTTGGTCTTCACTCCCTGCGCATAGAAAATGCCCGTGGGCAGACGCAGGATGGTGTGCACCCGGCACTTGTCCATCAGGTCGCGGCGAACCTCGGTACCTACCCCGCTTTCGAACAGCACGTTGTCCGGCAGCACCACGGCCGCACGGCCACCATCCTTCAGATGCCTTACGATGTGCTGCAGAAAGGCCAGCTGCTTGTTGCTGGTCCTGAAGGTCAGGTCATCACGGGTAGGGCCGCCGCCGCCCCTGGCTGTGCCAAAGGGTGGATTGCTCAGAATGATGTCGCTCTTCGGCAGATTGGTTCCCGGCTGTCCCAGGGTGTTGCCGAGGTGAACCGCACCGTCACCCTCCCCCTCGATGCCGTGCAGCAGGCAGTTCATCAGCGCCAGCCGGCGCGTGGGCGCCACCAGCTCCATGCCCACAAAGGCCTGCCGGCGCTGAAAGTTCCGCTGTTTCTGGTTCAGGTCGAACAGGTCATCCGTTTGCTGCTTGATGTACTGGTCGGCGGCAATCAGAAAACCGGCCGTACCGGCTGCAGGGTCCTGCACCGTTTCCCCTGCTGTTGGCCGGATCACGTCGATCATGGTGTTGATCAGCGGCCGGGGGGTGAAGTATTGCCCCGCCCCGCTCTTGGTCTCGGAGGCGTTCTTCTCAAGCAGCCCTTCGTACATGTCACCCAGGCCATCCCGGTCGGCGCTGAACCAGTCCAGCGCGTCCAGGCTCTTGATCAGCTGCTCCAGGTGGTGAGGCTGTTCCAGCTGGGTCTGCGCCCCGGCATAGATGGCCGCGATACGGGCGTCGCGGCTTTCCGACAGCGTCAGCAGGGCCTTTCGATACGCCCTGAGAAGCTCGATGCCGCTGAGTTCCGACAGGTACGCCCAGCGAGCCTCTTTGGGAAGCAGGGATTTGTCCAGCACCCCAGCCTTCACATTCTCGTGCTCCATCTTGATGAAGAGCAGAAGCACGAGTTCCGTGACGTAGTCACTGTAGTTGATGCCATCGTCACGCAGGACGTCGCACAGGCCCCAGAGCTTCTGGACGATATCGGAAGAGGTCATGAAAAAGGGTCAGAAATATGAAATCAGGCGGCAGTATCCCACAAGCCATCCGCCAGGGCATCCAGAACTTCAGGCAGGCGCTCGCCCAGTTGCTTGTTGAGCACCACATAGCCGCCTTTTTCTGCAAAATACTCATTGATGAACTGCCGGTCCAGAACGGTTTCGTGCACCAGCTGCTTGGCCAGCCGGTCCAGCCATTTGCGCTGCATCATAGTCCAGTCATGCATGCCGTAGATACGCTGCATGGCCCGGGCCACCCGCTGCTCGAACGGAACCAGTGGCTCACCCAGCGCTGCCTGCCGGATGTAGGCCACGATACCGGCAGCAATGTCCTGATTGCTGCGCCTGAGCCAGGCGCTCTTCAGGTTGGCTTCGCTGTAGCCGCCCTTGTCCAGCAGCAGACGCACCTGCTTGAGGTTTTCGCGAGTCAGGTCGCGCGGCCGCTTCACCACCACCGACAGGGCCATGGATTCGTTGGCCATACGGCGCACAAAATCGCCAAAGGCTCCCAGGTAGTCCTCCGGCTTGGTGTACGGTCCCCAGCTCTGTGTGCGCTCACGCAGCACATCGTCATGCTCCGAAATGAGCGCCTTGCCGCTGTCACCCCGGGTCAGCAGGGCCAGATTCTCGACCTGCCCACCCAGCCGGGGCAGTCCATGCACGAAGCGGATGGCAGCCTTTGCCCCCTTCTGGCGATGCAGCTGCCGGATATGCCCGGCCAGCGTCACGGGCGGCACACCCCAATCGGACTCCAGCTGGTCCAGCCGCGTTTTCAGCTCCTCCTGCTCCCGCTGGCTGCCGTTTTCAAGGATATACACCACCTTGCGCATGCGGTTGGCAATCTTCTGCCCCACCTGTTCCAGCACTTCGTCGGCGTGACTGAGGCCCGGCTCGCTGCCCGGCGTGGTGAGTACCGCGGGATTCTGCAGCTCCAGCAGTAACTGGTCGAGTGTCACTTTGGGGTCTTTCACCACCGGTTTCATGGTGTTGACGGCCTCCAGCGTGGCATAGAGGTCCACGGCGTCGTGGATGCGAAAGACCGTCTTGCCAATATCCTCACACAGGCGGGTGGCTCGCCCCAGCATCTGCTCGTACAGGATGCGCGACTTTACCCGGCGCATGAACACCAGGTTGCAGATTGTCGGGACATCGATGCCGGTGGTGAGCAGATCCACCGTCACGGCAATGTTGGGGAATTGCTCATTCTTGTAACGCCGAATGGCGTCATCGACCCGGTCGGTCTTGCCGGTGATCTTCTGGATGCTGGCCTGGTTGAAGGCCTCACCCAGCTGGTCACTGAAGGCTTCGCGCAGCAGGCGCACCACCCGGTCGGCATGCAGATCGTTGACGCAGAAGATCAACGTCTTTTCATCACCATTGGGGTCCAGCTCCTGCACCAGGGCCTCACAGATGACCCGGTCGAAGTTCTCGCTGATGACCCGCCGGTTGAAGCCTTCCACATCGAAGTTCTGCTCGTCATCCAGCTGTGCCACATCCAGCACACCTGTCAGCACGTCAAGCCGTTCGACTTCGTCACCCTTGTCGAAATGGATGCCGTTCTTGCTCAGCTGGGTGACATAGCGGATGGGGGGCTCGTGGTCCACCAGCCACAGGTCGGCCACGGCCTCCCGGTAGCTGTACGTGAACAGCGGCCGTCCAAAGATATCGCTGGTATGCTTGGCCGGCGTGGCCGTCAGCCCGATGCGCACGGCGTCGAAATGGTCCAGCACGCGCCGGTAGGTGCTCAGGTACTGCGCCTGGTCACGCAATACCAGCTCGCCTTCCGTCATCTCCTGGTCCAGCGTGTAGCCGCGGTGGGCCTCATCGACGATGATGCAGTCGTAGGCATCCACGGGTGGCGGGTCATCGCTGTCGAACAGGCGCCGGGCCATGGCCTGCACGGTGGATACCTGCACCCGGGTCTGGGCCTCGGCCTGGGCGACATCCATTTTGGCCACCTCGTAGATTCTGGAAAACGCAAGGTTGTTCTCCAGAACCATGGCACCGAAGCTGTCCAGCGCCTGCAGGCCCAGCGAACGGCGATCCACCAGAAACAGGATGCGCCGGAAGCGCTCGGCCTTGAGCTGACGGTACATCAGGCCAATGGCCGTACTGGTCTTGCCGGTACCGGTGGCCATGGCAACCAGCGCTTGGCGGTCCCCTTTCGCCAGGGCAGTTTCGACGGCCTGAATGGCCTTGATCTGGTAGTCGCGCAGCTTGAGGTACTCGAAGCTTTCGGTAGCCAGCCTCTGCTGTGCCTGCTGCGCGTCACGCTGCAGCAGATCCATCAGGCCCCCGGGCGAATGAAAATTGGCCAGTGCCCGTGCCGTATTGGAAGGCCGGCGCACGTCACGGAACCAGATGCCGCTGTGTTCTTCCAGCTGCTTCAGGTAGGGCCGGCCATTGCACGAGAACACGAACGGTATTCTGAAATATCCCCGCTGCCCATCCGGCCAGCCCTTCTGCCCGACCACGGAAGCCGCCGTGCCTGATCCTCCACGCGTGTGCTGCAGCCAGGCGGCTTCCATCCCATCCCCCGGCTGGAAGCCGCGTGCATAGCGCTCGGCCTGGTCGATCCTGCCGGCAATGCGTTCCCGGGGCCGCTTGGCCTCCACCACGGCAACGGGCGTCAGCCCCGCGAACAATACGTAGTCGGCCCGCTCACGGCCCATCGGCCATTCGGCAATGGCCAGGTTGCGGCCACGCTGTGGGCGTACACCACGTGCATGCGTCAGTTCGCCCGTATCGGCCTCCCAGCCTGCATCCCGCAACTGCTGGTCGATCAGGCGGCGGGCGGTACGCTCGTCCATTTCCACCAGCGCGGCCGCCTGGCTGCTTCGCTGCCCCCACTGGCGCACCCGGGCGCTGTCGGGCACGCCGGCCTCTGCCACTTGCGCACGGATCCTGGCCAGCTCTTTCTGCAGCTGGTCCACCACCTGTGTAGCCTCTTCGGCCAGGGCTTGGTAGACCTGCCGCTCTTCGGTTGCCCGGGCCGCCAGCGCGCGCTCCTGTTCAAGCTCCTGCCGGCGCAGCTTGTCCAGATGATCCTGATCACTCTGGCGGGTTTGGGCGTGAACCAGCTGGCCCTGCAGGGCATCGATGGTGTTCTGCAGATCGAGCAGCTTCTGGCTGGGATCATCCGGCAGGACGAAAGGTCCGGGCCTGAAGCCGCTGGGCGGGTTGCCAAAGGTACGGTAATACCAGAGCCCGATTTCGCGGGCCACACGCAGGGCCTCGACCGCCTCACGGAAGCCGATCTGCGCCCTGGCGTCGTGCGCTGCCTCGTTGCCCCGCTTGCGCAGCAGGTGGAACATCTGCTGAATCTGCGGGTCCAGATCCAGCTGGCGGCTGATGATGCGCAGCATCTCCAGCTGGGTCTGCTGGGGTTGCGACGCTATGCCCAGCTGGGCGGCCACCTCCTGCGTGATGCTTTCGGCCAGCAGGCGCAACCGGGTCACGCAGCTGCCTGGATCCAGCGGCAACAGCTTCTCGGCAACCTCCCCCAGTCTGGCCAGCACTGGACTGTGAGTGACCAGAAACCCAAAGTTGCCCGAACCTCCCGTCTTGCCCATGTCTGCGTCTTCCTGCCCAAGCATGACGGAAAAGTTTACCGAAGAAGACGGATGGAGCCTGATGTCTGGCCTGGCATGCACGGGGTATGTTGTAACAGTGCGACAGGCGACGGTATGATGACTGCACGTCCTGTGCCCACGACGCAGGCTCCGGCAACGCTTCCCTTGCAGCAGGTGCTGGTAGATGCCACTCGCCAGACGCTGCGCCAACATCCACCGATATCCCACCATGCCCATGCACCAACCGGCGGACATCCCCGAACGCTTTTCATTGGATAGCTCAGAAGCACGCTTTCATGAAAAAGTCGAACGGCGCATTGAACGTAACCTGGCATCCGACCGGCCTGCATTGACGCGGGAAGAAGTTGATCAGAAGGCTCGTGCCGTCATCGCATCCGCTCTGATCAGGAAAACGGTAGATAAGCACCAGGCCCGGCTTGAAATCCCGCCTGAAGGCCGTGGTGACCTCAATCCTCCGCATTGAGGTTTGCCATCAGTTCGTCAACGGAGTCAAACCGTTTCAGTCCCCCACGGTCGATTTCGGCAAACGCGGCCAGCGTTTCCGCATTGGGCTGAAACAGCTCTGGCGGTATGCGTCTGTCCTGGGCAATCCGGGTCACATCACTCACCGTCAGTCCGGGCGCCTCGATGATCTCATTGGCCCTATCCGGAATGTCGCCCGGAACCTTGGCCTGAATCATGCGATTGGCTGCCATGGCGCCCCCCCCTCCTGTTGAACGTATTGCAGTGTAATCCGCATTGGGAGCTTGGCCCAGTCCATGCGGCTGCCAGGATCCCTACACCGGGAGATACCCGGACCAAACCAACCACAACACCCATTTCGATAACCTGTTAACAATAAACCAGCCTTAACCGGAACAGAACTTCTTGCCATGTTGTCTACATAATTTCCATGAACATAAATGGTGCTGATAACGATTTCGTATTATATAAATCATTAAGATTTTAGCTATCGCGCCTATAGAAAAAATCAATTCACTGAGCTAGAATCGGCCCAGCTTCGGGACAGGTGACAGCAACGGCCCCGTTCGTAAAAAACAAGTTGTCAACAAAAAGAGCAGCCAGCAGAACACCGTCAGGCAGGCACCTCTGTGCCAATGGCACGGTTTTTCTGGCCGCTCCAAAGGGAGCACAGATGAAAACACCCGAACTGGTGTGTCCGGCGGGCAACCTGGCCATGCTGAAAACGGCCGTGGACAATGGCGCGGACACGGTCTACATGGGGCTGAAGGACGCCACCAATGCACGCAATTTTCCGGGGCTGAATTTCGACATGAAATCGGCTGCCGAGGGCGTGGCCTATGCGCATGCGCGGGGACGGCAGGTGCTGATGGCCATCAATACCTTTGCGCAGGCAGGTCAGGTGGATCGCTGGAAAACGGCGGTGGACACGGCGGTGACGCTGGGGGCGGACGCGATCATCGTGGCGGACCCGGCACTGATGGCCTATGCGTGCGAAAAGCACCCCGGGCTGCGGCTGCACATGTCGGTGCAGGGCTCGGCCACCAATTACGAGGCCATCAACCTGATGCAGGAGCTTTTCGGCATACGCCGTGCCGTGCTGCCGCGGGTGCTGACCATCAGCCAGGTGAAGCACGTGATCCAGAACACCGATGTGGAAATCGAGGTGTTCGGCTTTGGCAGCCTGTGCGTGATGGTGGAGGGCCGCTGCATCCTGTCGAGCTATGCCACGGGTGAATCGCCGAACATGCAGGGGGTTTGTTCACCGGCGAAGGCGGTGCGCTGGGAGCAGCTTCCCGATCGCATGGATGTGCGGCTCAATCACATCCTGATCGACCGCTACAGGCCGAAGGAACCGGCGGGCTACCCTACCCTGTGCAAGGGTCGTTTCGAAGTGAACGACGAAACCTATTATGCGCTGGAGGAGCCCACCAGCCTGAATGTGCTGGAGGTGCTGCCCGAGCTGCTGGAAATCGGTGTGTCGGCCATCAAGGTGGAGGGCCGGCAGCGCAGCCAGATGTACACGGCGCAGGTGACCCGTACGCTGCGGCAGGCGCTGGATGCAGCGGCCGCCCATCCGCAGGCGTATCAGGTGAACCCCGTCTGGGCCGGTGCACTGGGCAAGGTGTCGGAAGGCCATCAGTCGACACTGGGCGCCTATAACCGTCCGTGGAAATAGGATCGTCAAAGCAGCAGCCTGCGCCAGGCGGGATTTTCCCCTGATTGAAGCAGGTCTTGAGGCAAGTCGTACACGAGGCCGGCTGGATTCTGCCAGCGTGCGCGTTCAGCCGGAACGGAGAAGAATATGAAACTGTCCCTGGGACCCATCCTGTTTTTCTGGCAGAAGGAAACGCTGCTGGATTTCTACACCGGCATGCTCGATGCGCCGCTGGACGTGATCTATCTGGGCGAGACCGTCTGTTCGCGTCGCCAGAAGATGCGCTTTGCCGACTGGTTCGGTCTCGCAGAAGACCTGGCCGAAAGCGGCAAGGAAATCGTGCTGTCGTCACAGGTGCTGCTGGAGAGCGAATCCGATCTGCGGCGCCTGCGCAAGATTGCCGAACAGGGCAAATTCCGCGTCGAGGCCAATGACATGGGGGCCGTCAAGCTGGCGCGTGAACACGGCATTCCCTTCGTGGCGGGGGCCACGCTGAACATCTACAACGAGGCCACACTTGCCCTCTTCCAGCAACTGGGTGCGTACCGCTGGGTGGCGCCGGCCGAGCTGGGCCACGAGAAAATCGCCGCCATCACGGCCCGTTCGGCGGACATCGAAACCGAAGCCTTTTCATGGGGCAAGATTCCACTGGCCTATTCGTCGCGCTGCTTCACGGCCCGTCATTACAACCTGAACAAGGACCATTGCGAGTTCCGCTGTCTCGATCACGAGCACGGCATCACGATGAATACCCGCGAGCAAAAGCCGTTTCTGACCATCAATGGCATCCAGACCATGTCGTACGGCAGCCAGTGCCTGCTGCCACACCATCACGAGATGCAGCAGATCGGCATCGACATCATGCGTCTGTCACCGCAGCTGAGCCATATGCCCCGCATCATCGCGCTGCACCGCCAGGTACTGGACGGGCAGGTCACGCTGGCCGACGCGCTGGCCGAACTGGAAACGCTGTCCATCGGTACGCCCGTCGATGGCTACTGGTATGGGCACGCCGGCATCGAAAGCGTGAGGATGCCTGATGGATCTGCCCACATCGCCTCCCAGGTGCCGGCCCATGGCCCCTCCCCTGTACCCGCCCACACGCCCGCCCACGGTCCTGCACAAAGGGCCGTTCACACCACGCACTGAGGAATGCCGCCATGGCGCTGCCTGAAATCATCCTGCCCGCCTGGCTGGGCAACATCATCGGCCATCTGCCGGCCACGCCGCCCCGCTTCGTGCTGGTAACGGCATTGAACTCGATGCTCAAGCGTGGCCTGTTGCCCGCCGAAATGGATTATTTCAACGGCCGGAAATTCGAGATCGATGTGCTGGATGCCGGCCTGAAAATCCGTTTCACGGCAGATGCAGAGCGATTCATCGGCGAAGGCTTCGACGGGCCACCGGACCTGCGTCTGGCTGCCAACGGTATCGATTTCATGCGGATGATCGCCCGCGAGGAAGACCCGGACACGCTGTTCTTCAACCGCAAGCTGCAGATCGAGGGTGATACCGAACTGGGGCTCATCACGAAGAATCTGCTGGACAGTGTGGACTGGTCGGCGCTTCGGCCGTTTTCTTCTGCACAAGGCTGAACAGGGTTCTGCTGGGTCATAACAGCCCCTGATCCACCCTGCGGATACCGGATTTCTCGGACGGCACGCCCTTGAAAGACAACGGCCGCCCCCAACACACAGGCAGCGGCCATTCGTTCAACTCAGGGCCGAATCATGTTCGCTCATGACCCGGCCTGGGAAGGGTCAGAGCGGAATCTTGCAGACCGTTTTCTCATCTGCCGTGAGCACGTCACCATAGGTGTACGTGATCTCGAACTCATCCGGCAGGGTCGACCCATCGTCCTTGGCATTCACGTTCATCCCGAAGCCGTGCACCTTCTTGGCTGCATCATCAGCGCTGTAGCCAGAGATATGGACGCTGAACAAGTACGGCGCACCTTCCACGTCAAGCTTGAGGAAGACGGACCGGAAAAGCTGCGTCATCTTGTAGACATGCACCTTGTCGCCCACGGTGAAGGTCACTTCCCCATCCTTCGCCAGCTTCACCGTACAGTCCGTGGTACCGTCCGACAGATCCTTGCCCACGTAGACACCGGCAGCACATGCAGCGCCAGTTGCAGGATCAAATGAGCGGAAGGGCGTCTGGCACCCCCGATACATCTGCTCATACATGGCCCGGTTGACCAGGGATGGCGTCTGGACATTATTGGCGGGAGCCGTCACAGCTGGCGCGGTCGCAACGGGCGAGTTCGTGGCGGGCGTCGTTGCATCCGGCGTGGTGGCCGGCGTCGATGGCGCAGTCGCGGCGGGCGTCGTTGCAGTCGGCGTGCTGTTGGTCGCAGTCGTCGTGCCTCCAGCCGTGCTGGTTGTGGTCGAGCCACTGCCATTCGCCGC
>ERZ773068.480-NODE-480-length-21309-cov-46.208714_pt1 | contig 21309 bp, 19 predicted proteins | sample MGYA00580620_ERZ773068 | MGnify/ENA primary metagenome ERZ773068 (study PRJEB29015, sample SAMEA2737983) | human oral metagenome | biome: human oral; feature: human-associated habitat; material: dental | place: China | collected 2101 ... | reverse complement strand
CGCGTAACCGTGTTTGGTTTCTCCGCCCGACGGGGTGGGGAGACACAGTTGCTACAACTGAAACCCCAAAGCAGCCTGAAAATCCAAACAACCGCGCGTAGGTCGGATTCCCAAATCCAGCGTTCCCACAAAGCCGGCTGTTTTGCCGGATACGGGCAGCCGCCTGCTGATGGCAACAAACCAAAGCGACCCGCGTGGCGTAACGCTGTTGTGAAGCGCAAACCCGCACACCGTTTTTCAGGCTGCCTGCGCCGTCTCTTTACCCTTTGCCGCGAGTGAAATATGAACACCACCACCCAAACCACCCCGCTCGACACCCTGATTGTGCATTGGGCGTGGGACATTCTTTATCCGCTCAACGGGCAGAAGCAGTTTGTCGGCCCGCACGGCTTCGAGCATGCCGGCACCGCCAAGCTGATCGGGGCGGAAGACTGGTTCGACGAAGAGCAGGACGAATTCGACCCAGTGGCCGCCCGCCGCCGCCTGAAGGAAAGCTACCGCCAATGGCAGGAAAGCCACCGTTTTGAAGACGTGTGGCAGCAGGGCATCTCAGACACGCTGCGCGGCAATCTGGCGCAGTGGGAGCAGCGTTTCGGCTTTTCCGACACCGATTGCCGCGTGCTGGCTTTTTCCATTTTGCTGCACACCCGTGCCGATCTGGCGCGCGCCTGCACGCTGCTGGGCGAGATGAACGACTCCGCCGTCTATGCCGCGCTCGCCGCGCTGCTGCGCCTGCCAGAAAGCGACATCGCCGATGCGCTGGCGCCGCGCGGACGGCTGGCGTCCATCGGGCTGGTCAGTCTCGACCACGACGACGAGTTCTACCTGCGCAGCAAAATCGACCTGCTCTCCCACCGCTTTGCCGAACTGATGGTGTCGCTGCCGGTTACCCCCGCCGAAATTCTCAAGCAGCACATCCAAGTCGCGCCGCAAACCGAGCTGGCATTGGATGATTTTGCCCATCTGGGCGTGCTGGTGCCGGCGGCAAAAAACCATCTGGCGCACGCTTTCGAGCATCAGGCGCGCGGCTGCAACATCCTGATTCACGGCGTGGCCGGCACCGGCAAAACCGAGTTCACCCGCGCCCTGTCCAAAGCGCTGGACGTCGAACTCTACGAAATCTCGTGGACGGGCAACAACGACGACCGCCCCGCCGACCGCTTCGACCGCATGAACGCCCTGCGTATGGCGCAAAACATTCTCGCCGGCCAGCGCACCATGCTGATGTTCGACGAAATCGAAGACTTGTTTGACCGCGGCCAGAGCCATTTCAGTCTCAACAAAGCCTGGCTCAACCGCATGCTCGAAAACAACGCCGTGCCGATGGTGTGGGTGTGCAACAACGTTTCGCTGATGGATCCGTCCGCCGTGCGCCGCTTCGATATCGTCATCGAAATGAAAGCGCCGCCCGCCACCCGCCGCGCCGACATGATCGCCGGCTATGCCGAGTCCTTTTTGCCCAAGTCCAAAATCCGCAGCCTGGCCGAGCACGAAGCGCTGGTGCCGGCGCTGCTGAAAAAAGCCCACAAGGTTACCGAGCACGCCGCCGCCGGCTGGGACAAGGAACAAAAAGGCGAGCTGTTTCAAAAACTGCTGCACAACACCCTTAAAGCGCAGGGCAACATCCACGCCCTCGACAACGGCGCCCGCCTGCCCGACCTTTACGACATCCGCTGGATCAACAGCCGCCAGGACGTCGATGCCCTCGGCGCCGGCATCACCCGCGCCTGCCGCGGCACCCTGTGCCTGTACGGCCCGCCCGGCACCGGCAAAAGCGCCTACGCCGCCTGGCTGGCCGAGCAGTCCGGCCGCCGCCTGATTTACAAGCGCGGCTCCGATCTGCTGTCCAAATACGTCGGCGAAACCGAAGCGCTGATCGCCCAAGCCTTCGACGAAGCCCGCAGCGAAGAAGCGGTGCTGCTGTTCGACGAAGTGGACGGCTTTTTGCAGGACCGCCGCTCGGCGCGGCAAAACTGGGAAGTGACCCAAGTAAACGAAATGCTCACCCAGATGGAAAACTATGCCGGCATTTTTGTCGCCACCACCAATCTGATGGCCAATCTCGACCAAGCCGCGCTGCGCCGCTTCGATTTCAAAATCGAGTTTTCCCATCTGCGCCACGACCAAGCCTGGCAGCTCTTTGAAGCCCACTGCGCCACGCTGGGGCTGGACTGCCCAAACAGCCTGAAAGCCGAACTCTCGCGCATCCGCCAGCTCGCCCCGGGCGATTTTGCCACCGCCGCCCGCCAGGCACGCATCATCCCCTTTGCCGATGCCGCCGCGCTGCTCGAAGCCATCCGCCGCGAATGCAGCCTGAAAGAAGGCAGCCAGAGCGCGATGGGCTTTGTGTAAGCCTTGCGCCCTTACCGTTGGCCAACCCGATAGCAAATATTTTCAGGCTGCCCGATTCCGTATCAGGCAGCCTGAAAATCCAATCCCGCCACATTTTGCGGCAGCAAACCATACCCCGAAAGCAGCCTGAAAACCGTTCTCAGGCTGCCTTTCGGCTTAAAGCAGCTTGGCTAATTGCGCCAGCCCTTGGGTTGCTTCCGTAAGTTCTGCAAAGTGGGCGCATTGCCAAATTTTGGCCCGCTTGGCCTGTGCCGCCGACGGCATCACCCAAGGTGCGTAAACCCGAAACGCGCGTTTTCCCCCTATGGATTTCTCAGAAAAAATATCTTTTTCGGCCAGCAGCCGGCATGGGAAAACGAACACGCCGAAGCGCGGATGTTCGTCTGCCAGGACAATCACCTTATCAATGCCGTCGTCGCGGTCAAACGGCGCGATTTCGCCGGACATTGCCGGGCGTTTCCAAAGCACGACAAATTGGCCGATTTTTTTGGGCGTGTGTTTGGCCTGACGAAACAAACAGGTTTGTCCGTCCATTTCAAAACGAACCGCGCCGTATTCGGCGCTTTCTTTTTCCCGTTCGATGTTTGCAGTGGTTTTGCCCAAAGGCTTTAAGAATTGTTCCTGAAACAGGTTGAACGAATCGGGCAGGCTGCCCTGCGATGGGTCGGCATACCAAGATGCGCCCGTTGGGTTGTTCGGTGTCATGTTCATCTCTTTGAAAATTAGGGGATTGGGCAGCCTGAAAAGGGGGATGGGCTACCTGAAAAGCGCGTGCGTTCCGCGCCCATCCTGCCTGTGCCGGCTGCGCTTGCTGAAAGCGATGGGGGCGATTTATGCGCGACTTCGGCGTGAACAAAACCACGGTGCAGTGGCTGACCACCGGTTTTTTGCTGGTGATGGGCGCGTTTACGCCGATTACGGCGGGGGTGATCCAATGGCTGGACACGCGCCGCATGGTGCTTTTGACGCAGACGGTGTTTTTAACCGGCTCGCTGGTATGCGCCTTTGCGCCGACTTTCGGCGTACTGGTGGCCGGGCGGATGGTGCAGGCGGTGTCGGCGGCGTTTTTCGTGCCGCTGTTGTTTAACGGTATTTTGTCGATTTACCCGCCCGAGCGGCGCGGCACGGCGATGGGCGTGATTACCATGATGTTCACCGCCGCGCCGGCGATGGGACCGACGCTCTCGGGCATCATCATCGACCACACCCATTGGCGCGTGCTGTTTGGCTTTACCGTGCCGTTTATGCTGGCGGCGATGGCGCTGGTGGCGAAGTTTTTAACGGTGAACCTGAGCCGGATTACCCGCCCGAAAATCGACGCGCTCTCGGCGGTGTTGTCCGTCGCGGGATTCGGCGGACTGGTGTATGCCAGCAGCAGCTTTTCCGCGCTGCCGGTGGCCGAGTTTGTATTGATTAGCGCGGGTTCGGTATTGCTGGTAGGCTGGTTTGCCCGCCGCCAGTTTCAACTGGCCACGCCGCTTTTGAACCTGCGCGCCTTCGGCTATGCGCAGTTTCGTTACAGCGTGGTGATACTGGCGGGCGCGGTGTTTTTGTTTTTGGGGCTGGAACTGATGATGCCGATGTACACCCAGCAGGTGCTGCTGCTCACGGGTACGGCCACGGGGCTGATTCTGCTGCCCGCCAGCATCGCGCAGGCCGCCGCCGCGCCGCTGTTTGGCCGCCTGCTCGACAAAAAAGGCGGGCGTTTTGTCGTGTTGCCCGCCACCGTGATGATGGTGGTGTCGCTGGCGGTAATGTGGCTGTTTTTGCGGCTTGACACGCAAACCGCCGCGCTTTCGGCGATGTTTGCCCTGATGGCCGTATCCGTGTCCGCCTGCGTAACCGGCGAAACCCACGGCTTAAACGCCCTGCCTAAGCAGCTCAACCCGCACGGCGTGGCGATTATGACCACCATCAGCCCGATCGCCGGCGCGCTGGGCGCGGCGTTTTTCATCGGCGCCACCAATATCGGCGAACAGCTCTCGTCCGCCCCCACCGCACCGGCCAAAATGCTCGACGGCATCCACCTGGCCATGGGCTGCGCCCTAGCCGTAGCGGCGACACTGGTGTTTTTCGCCGCGAAACTGCGCTCGCATAAGGCAGCCTGAAACATATCAGCCAGCGCATCCCCTCTCCCGCTTGCGGGGGAGGGCTAGGGTGGGGCGGTTGCCGCTGGGGAAATTTTTACGGGACAACGGCAGCGGTAAACGCAGTTTTGCAAACTGCCACCCCCTCCCCAACCCTCCCTCGCGCTGGGGCGCAGGGGAGGGAGCAAGGCGCGCAACGGTTTCAGGCAGCCTGAAAGCCCCAAAGCAGCCTGAAAGCCCCAAAGCAGCCTGAAAGCCCCCAAAAGGCCGTCTGAAAAGCAAAAAGACTTTTCAGACGGCCTTTGCACGGCACGGACGGCGTGTGCGGGCGGCCTATTATTTTTCAGGCTGCTTGGCCGCTGCGGCATTCAGGCGTTCCAGCGCGGCCTGCGCTTGGGCTTTGATGCTCTTGTCGTCCGTCGCTTCCATGGCTTTTTGATACCACTCGGCGGCAGCGGCGCGGTCGGGCGCGGCGCCCCTGCCCTGCTCATAGATCCGCCCGATGGCCAGTTTGGCCAGGGCAGCGGTTTCGTCGCCGTGCCGGCTGGCGGCGCGGTACCAGCGCATGGCCCGAATGGGGTCGGGCGCGGTGCCGGTGCCGTTGTCGTAGCAGTTGGCAAGCCAGAATTCGGAGGCCGTGTCGCCTTGTTCGGCGGCGGCTTTAAAGTGAATAAAGGCTTGCTCGTGGTTTTTCTGCGCGTAGTTGCTGAGATAAATGCGGCCGAGATAACCTTCAGCCCGCGCATTCCCCAGCGCGGCAGCCTGCTGAAACAACGGCAGCGCGGCGGGGTAGTTGTTGCCCCGATAATGGTTAAGGCCTTGTTTGAACAGGGCGTGGGACTGCTCGCGCCGACTGCTAGTTTGCGCCTTGGCAGACGCATCTTGCGGCGCACTGTCGGGCGCGGCGCAGGCGGCAAGCAGGGCGGCAAGGGCGATGGGCAGAATGCGGGTCATGGCAATCTTTCGTAATGTGCTTGGCAAAGGGCGGATTGTACAGGGAAACGGGCAACGGACGCACCGCGCCGCCGCATGCTTTTCAGGCTGCCTGTACTGTCCGGCAGGCAGGGGCGATTCCCCTAATATCCCAAAATATCAAGACTATGTATTCAAAACCATAAATTTCTAGTTTTCATTCTACAATTTCACATAAGGCAAAAATCTGCTTTCAGGTAACCTGAAAATATCTTATTTATTTTTTCAAAAACTTAAAACCATTCTTCCGCACTCAATCCGCACCTGGCACTCGGATTCCTATATGCCAGGCACGGCAGGCAAATGCCGGTGGGATGACATTGATCATCTCCGGGTCGCGGGTTCGAGTCCCGCCCTTGCGCCACGGCGCGAAGGTGGCTCAGCCGCTTAGAGCAAGAGCCAATCCCACCAAACATTGCTGCCTTGCCGTCTCTATTTTTCAGGCTGCCTATCCGGCAAAGAAAGGAAACCATCATGATTATCTGGCAAGCCCTAGCCGCCGCGTTTTTGTTTCTCGTGGCGTACGCTCTCATCTCCGCCAAACGCGAAAACAAACGCCAAGAACGCATCCGCACCCAAGCGCTGCCCGCCGCGCAGGATGCCATCAGGATTTATCCCAAGATGCGTTACCAAATCAAAATGTCGGACGGGCAAGTGTTTGACAACGTTTTCATCATCGGCCAAATCCGCGGCGAAGATAACCCCTTCGGCGGCTGGGACGGCTTGTTCGTACTGCGCCTTGCCAACAAACGCCGCGCTTTTGTACGTCAAGGCAGCGTGCGCTATATTTTGGAAACAACACCGGCATAAGTTATTTTATTGATTTTTAATATATTAAATAAAAGCAGGTGCATTCGTACCGCTTGCAAATAATCCGATACACGGGCGCGCTGGCACTGAAGGGAGCGCCGCTGCCAAAAATGTTTAAGTACAGCTAGGCAGTCTGTGTAACAGCAGGTAGGGCGGATAGAACCGCTTGGTTTGAAGTAGGTCTGTCGGCACGGTTGAGGATGCAGGTTCGCAGCTCCGATGACGGGTTGCAACTGGCGCGCGTTTCCAACGGCAGGCTTGGCTTGGGGTAATGCCCAAGTTGCCCTATTGATGCGGGTTCGAATCCCGTCGCGTCCACCATTTTTTCAGGCTGCTTTGGTACAGATGGAAAAGCAGCCTGAAAACCACAAACCCCGAAAGCCCGCCATGACCGACACCAACCAACTCCCCGTCCTAATCGAAGAAGCCTACCGCCTGTTCGCCCCCTGCCGCGCCGGTTTCCCGCTGGCGATTTGCACCTGCGAATGCTGCTCGCCCGCAGACTTCCAGCGCGAACTGCTGCACTTTCCCCTGCGCGACATTCCCGAAGACTATCTGCAGGCCTATCTCGGCAGCGTCCCATTGGACGACGAAGCCGCTACTGCCCGCGACATGAAACACTTTCTGCCACGCATTCTCGAAGCCATCGTGCGCGGCGAAGACATCCGCAGCTTGGAAGAAATGCAGCTCGACAAACTGCGCTGCGAGCTGTCTGAAGTGTGGTCGGCTGCCGAATTGGACTTTCTCCGCCGCTTCGCCCGCGCCTGGTTTGTGCGACAACTCACCGCCGCACCCGACTACGGCAACCCCGCCGCCGCACTCGTCATGTTCCACCACGCCGGTTTGGACATTACCGCCGAACTGCTGGATATCTGGACGCAGCACGCCGACCGCCTGCCCGCGCTCCCCGCCTTTGTCGAAACTTGGACGGCGCTGCCCGTCGGCAGCAAAGAATGGCGGCAGGATTTCTACCTGCCCGCCGACCGCCGCTACGACCCCGCCGTTTTCAACCAAGCCTTTGCGCAATGGTTTGAAAACCCCGCCACCCGCACCGCTTTCCACGCCGCCCTTGAAACCGCGCTGCTGGCAGGAAACGTTTCCGCCGACGAAGTGCCGCTGTGGGAATGCTGTTACGACGATTTGGGGCGTAAGGCAGCCTGAAACCTTTGCAAAACCTAAAATAAAACAAGAGATAGTTAAATCATCGTCATTTCCACATAGGCGGGAATCTTGGTTGAACTTAAGCAGTAGTTTGTTTTTTCAAAATTTTTTGAACATCAAACAAGATTCCCGCCTACGCGGGAATGACGGCATTTAATGACGGTATTGATTGTTTTCAGGCTGCCTGAAAGCCCAAAAGCAGCCTGAAAACACCCCAATGCGCACCTTGCTCCCTCCCCTGCGCTTCAAGCGCGGGGGAGGGTTGGGGAGGGGGAGGCAGTTCGCAGAACTGCGTTTGCCGCTACCGTTACCCTGAAAAGTTTCCGCAGCAGCCACCGCCCCCACCCTAGCCCTCCCCCGCTTGTACAGACCGGACACATAGGTAACACCTGTGCGGGGACATGGGTAACAGTTTTTCAGGCAGTTTAGCAGAAGTCGTTCAGGTCAATCCGGCCGAGGCGGTAGAAGCAGAAATAGACTTCGTACACACCGTCTTCGCTTGGTACCGGACGGCAGGCTACGGTTTGTCCGACCAGCCCTTTACCGATGCGTACCTGCCGACCCAGCAGGCTGATGTGGCCGTTGATGTCCGTTTTGCGCACCAAGTCTCCAGGCGGGTATTCGATCGGTGACAGGTGTTCGGGAAATTCCCTCGGGCTGCTGCGGTAGTGTTGCGAAGGGGTGTCCAGTCCCAGTGCTTCATGCGGCCTTTCGTGGTTGTAGCAGTGCCGCCAGCTGTCAAATGCCTGCTGTGCCTGCATTAGTCCGCCAAAGGTTCTGCCTTTGAGCACTTCGGCTTTCAGGCTGCGGTGGAAACGTTCGTCTTTGCCGTTGGTCTGCGGGTGCAGCGGACGGCTGCGGCCGGGACGGATACCCAGGCGGATAAGCCATGCGGCCAGGCGGGTTAACCCGCCTTGTGCGCTGTCGCCCCAGGGTGCGCCGTTGTCGGTGTTGATTCTGTCGGGTAGTCCGTATTGTCTGAATGCTTCGGTCAATGCTGCCTGCACGCCTTCCCTGCGCTCGTTTGCCAGGGCGCGCAGGATGATGTTGTAGCGCGATCGGTCGTCGATAACGGTCAGCGGGTGGCAGCGGCCGCCGTCGGTGGCGAAATGGCCTTTGAAATCCATCTGCCACAATGCGTTGGGGTAGGGATGCTCGAAACGCTGCCGGTTGTGTGCCGCATGGGTGTTTTCGTGAATGATGCGTCCGTTGCGGTGCAGTATGGAGGTGATGGTGCCGGGGGCGATGTGTATGCCGTGTTTGCGCTGCAGTATGCGGGCGATTTTGCGGCCGCCCCATGCGGGATGTTCGTCGCGTACGGCGAGTACCTGCTGTTTGGTTCGGCTGCCTGTCTGCTTCGGGCTGTTGTGCGGACGGCGGGATTGTTCTTGGGTGCTGTCGCGTTTGAGCCATTTGTAGGCGGTTTTGCGGCTGATGCCGAATTGTCGGCACAGACGGCTGATGTTGCGGTCAGGTTGTCGGGCTAGGGTTAAAAATTCCTGTCGTTCTCGGGACACGGTGGTTTCTCTCCAAGGCATGGTAAGGATTCCGTCTGTTGGGACGGGGAAGTGTTACCTATGTCTTCGTACGGGTGTTACCTTTGTGTCCGGTCTGTACACCCGCTTTGGCGGGAGAGGGAACACGGCAGCCGATACCTTTCAGGCTGCTTTCAAAGCAGCCTGAAACCCCACAAACCCAAACCCAATTCAAAAGGACTAAAAATGCAAACCCAAACTTTCCTGTTGTTACGCGGCCATCAAGGCTCGGGCAAATCGACTTTTGCCGCGCAGAAAACCGCCGAGTTTCTCGCGCAGTATCCCGACGGCGAAGTCGTGCGCATCGAAAACGATTTGCTGCTTACCGACGAAAACGGCGTGTACCGCTGGTCGCCCGAAGCCTTGGACAAAGCGCAGCGGCAGGGTCAGGCAGCGATGCGTAATGCTTTCAAACGCGGCCAGGCCGAGCGTGCCCGTGCGATGCTGGTGCTCAATTCCAACACCAACCAGAAATCGTCCGCCTGCATCGCCATGATGCAGATGGCGCGCAAACACGGCTTTTCCGTAGAAGTGTGCCGCCTGCACAATTTCTTTGACAACGCACACGGCGTGGGCGAAACCGACGCGCTGGCCGCCTATCTGAAGCTGAACCAAAACCGCCTGCGCGAAGAAGTCCACATCCCCGCCGTGCAGCCAATGTCCGCCGAGCAGGCCGCGCTGTTGGCGAAAATGGAACGCTTCTCCGGCCGCGACCTGCCGTTTGACGAAGCGCGGCAAACCTTTGTTACCGCCGAGTATCTCGCCCTCGGCCGGCGCAACTTCACCGCCAAAGTCTCGCGCCGCCACCCCGGCCTGCGCGTGCTCAAATACGCCCGCAGCGTGTTCTACGACAACCGCTTCGACGATGCGCTCTTGGAAATGCGCGGCATGGTAATCGACGAGCACAACCAAATCATCGTGCGGCCGTTTAAAAAAGTGTTCAACTACAGCGAGCGCACCGCCAAAAACAGCCGCTACCCGATTGAAATGGACGATGCGCGGCCGGTGGACGCGGTGGTGAAAATCAACGGTTTTCTCGGCTGCTGCACCCATGTGCGCCTGCCTGAAGGCCACCCCAGCCGCGGCGCGGCCTTCGACAACACCACACTTTATTCCACCACCGGCTCGCTCGACAGCGCTTTTGCCGATCTGGTGCAAAGCCACTGCGCGCAGTACGAAAACCTGTTTGCCGCCTACCCCAACCATACGTTTTTGTTTGAAATCACAGACGAAAGCGACCCGCACATTATCCGCGAGCAGCCCGGCGAAACCCTGATCGGCATTATCGACGCCGCCAGCGGACGGCAGTTTGCCGAAACCGAGCTTGACCGTATCGCTGCCAAACACGGCATCCGCCGCCCCGCCACCCTGCGCGGCCTGACTTTCGGCGAGCTGAAAGCCCTGCTGCAAACGGTGGAACACGAAGGTTTTATGGTGTTCGACGCGCACACGCAGCAAATGCTGTTCAAGCTCAAATCGCCCTATTATCTGGTTTCCAAACTGCTCGGCCGCAGCCACGAAGGCAACCTCGCCGCCAAGCTCGACAAGCGCCGCATCGACGAAGAGTTCTATCCGCTGATCGACCACATCCGCGAGCGGCAGGACGAATTCAACGCGCTGGACGAGCAGCAGAAAATCGCCTTTGTGCAGGCGTTTTTGCGGGAGTTGTAGGCAGCCTGAAAAACTGTTTGCTTTGTGCGGCGGACAAAAGGCAGCCTGAAAATACCAGCCCCACAGCACGCCTTGCTCCCTCCCCTGCGCTCCAAGCGAAGGAGGGTTGAGGTGGGGGTGGCAGTTCGCAGAACTGCTTTGCCGTTACCCTAAAAAGTTGCCGCAGCGGCTACCGCCCCCACCCTAGCCCTCTCCCGTTTCAACGGGAGAGGGAACGCAGCAGACGGCACCTTTCAGGCTGCTTTTAAACCTGCCTGAATATCTGCCCCAAAAGTAGCCTGAAACCGCCGCCAAACGCCTTTCAGGCTGCCTCAAACAATATGAAAGACCCAAAACCATGCCCAATATCTACTTCACATCCGATTTGCATTTTTCCCACGCCAATATCGCCAAATTCTGCCCGCAGTTTCGCAGCCAGGCAGGCACCGATGCGCTCAATGAGCAGCTGGTGCGCGCGTGGAACGACACCGTATCGCCCGACGACATTGTGTACAACCTCGGCGATGTGAGTTTCGCCCGCGACGTGCAGGCCGTCAGCCGCCATCTCGAGCGGCTCAACGGCGAGCACCATCTGGTTTTCGGCAACCACGACGGCCTGATCCGCCGCCATCTCGAGCATTTCCTTACCACCCCCAAACACGACGGCCGCCCGCTGCTGGCGTCCGCGCAGGACGTGCTGAAAATCAAAATGCCCGACAGCGGCCAAACCGCCGTGCTGTTCCATTACCCGATTTGCGAATGGGAAGGCTGCCACAAAGGCTGGTACCACCTCTACGGCCACCTGCACGACCGCCTCGCCCCGCTTAAAGGCCGCGCGCTCAACGTCGGCTACGACCTGCACGGCCGCCTGCTCGAGGCCGAAGACGTCGAACGCTTTCTCGCCGCGCTGCCCAAAACCGACCACCACGGCGAGAAAAAAACCATGCCCGATACCCTTGATGCGGCGCGGGAATATGTCGCCCGCAGTTTGAAGCAGTTGAACGCGTGAACCGACGGCAAAAGCAGCCTGAAAGCACCATTGTGGTTTTCAGGCTGCTTTTGCCGTCTTTTTTGCCTTTCAGGCTGCCCGACTGCGGTAAATCTTGCTACATTCGCCCCGCCTTTTCAGGCTGCCGGCCGCCCAGGCAGCCTGAAACCGTTTTCCGCCATTCACCGAGACTTGCCATGAATACCGCTGCCCCCAGCCCCTACGCCCCGCCGCCGAATACCGACCTGCCGGAAACCGCGCCGCCCCCGCCGGCACCGCGTCTGCGGCGCATCGGCGCCTGTCTTTTCAACTACGCGCTGTTTATGCTGGTATGGCTACCGGTGCTGATTACGCTGGAACCGAAGTGGCGCTCGCTGACGCTGGCCATACTGGTGTGGAATCCCTACACCCCGCCGCCGGTGCTGTGGCTGTTGCACTATTCAAACAACGGCACCGCAGCCGGCCTGAGCATGGTGCTGCTGACGCTGCTTTTGCTGGTGCAGGCGGCGCTGCTAGCGGTACGCGGGCAGTCGCTGGGCAAAATGCTGTTCGGCCTGAAAATCGTTGGTGCCAACGGCGAGCGCGTGGGCTTCTGGCGGTTGGTGGTGGTGCGCGAAGCGGGTTTTCAACTCTGCCTGCTGCTGGCTTCCCGCCTGCCGCTGCTGTTTTTCTCGTCCTGGGAATCTGAGCTTGTCCATACACGCTATGTGCGGCTGCTGCTGCTGGCGCTGTGCCTGCTGATGCTGTGCGTCGGCAGCCGCCGCACGCTGCAGGATATGCTGGCGGGTACGGCGGTGGCCGATGCGCGGCCGCCGCGTTAGGGCAGCCTGAAAACGCCGGCGCGCAAAAAAGCAGCCTGAAAACCGGATGGGCGGTTTTCAGGCTGCTTTTGCCGTATGGGCAGGTGTTTTCGGCTTTCAGGCTGCCTGCGCCGTCAAACAGCCGCTTTCAGCTCGCCGACCAAGGCGGCAACGGCTTCGGCTTCGCGGCCGGGATTGGCTTCGATTTCGCGCACGATGCGGCTGCCGACAATCACGGCATCGGCCACGGCGGCGATTTTCGCGGCAGACGCGGCGTCGCTGATGCCGAAGCCGACGCCGATGGGAATGCGGATGTGGCGGCGCAGCACGGCGAGTTTTTCGGCAACGGCGGCGGTATCGAGCTCGGCCGAACCGGTTACGCCTTTGAGCGAAACGTAGTAAACAAAGCCGCCGGCGCGCTGGGCGATTTGGGCGATGCGCTCTTCGCCGGTGGTGGGGGCGACGAGAAAAATGCAGTCCAGCCCCGCCGCCTGCAATGCCTGCTGCAGCGGTTCGATGGTTTCCACCGGGCTGTCCACGGTCAGCACGCCGTCCACGCCGGCTTCGGCGGCGGCGCGGGCGAAGGTTTCGTAGCCCATTTTGTGCACGGGGTTGAGATAGCCCATCAGCACCACCGGCGTGTTTTGGTTCGTTTCGCGGAAGCGGCGCACGATGGCGAGCACGTCGTTCAGCGACACGCCCTGCGCAAGCGCGCGTTCGGCGGCGCGCTGGATGGTGGGGCCGTCGGCCATCGGGTCGGAAAAGGGCACACCCAGCTCGATGATGTCGGCGCCGGCCTTGGCCATGCCGTGCATCAGCGCCAGCGTGGTGTCGGGATCGGGGTCGCCGGCGGTAACGTAGGGAATCAGCGCCTTGCGGCCGTTAAGGGCTTGGAAAACGGTTTGGATGCGGCTCATGCTGCGTTCTGCTTTCTGAAAAACGGGGTGGTCGGTAAAAATCGGCAAAGGCCGCCATTATATAGCGAATGGCGGCCGCCAGCCGCAGGCGGCAGGCACTTTCAGACTGCTTTTTCGGCACAGGCAGCCTGAAAACCGCAGCGCGCCGGGGCGGGCAAAGGCGGCGGGCTTAACACGGCTTTACCCTTGGCCGGCGGCGGCATCGGTTACAATGCCCGCCGTTTTTTGCCCTTTATGCCGCGCAACGGCTCGGGAATTTGTTTGGAGAACCGCATGAACTACCGTTATCTGCTGCTTTCAGGCTGCCTTGTCCTGCTGGCCGCCTGTAGCGTGCCGCAGGCACAAAAACCGTCCGAATGGCAGGCCGAACGCAGCCTGAAAACCTTTGCCGCCAGCGGCCGCATGGGCGTGAAAGTGAAAGAAAAAGGCAGCTACGCCCATTTTGACTGGACGCTGGAAAACGGCGTCGAAACCGTCGATGTCAATACCCCGCTGGGCAGCACCGTCGGCCAGCTGTGCCGCGACGATTTGGGCGTGCTGGCGGTGGACAGCAAAGGCCAAAAGTTTGAAGCGGCCACGCCCGACGAATTGAGCGAGCAGCTGTTAGGCTACCGCCTGCCCATCGCCCATCTGGCGGTGTGGGCGAACGGCGAATGGGTAAACGGCCAGCCGCACCGCATCGAAACCGACGGCACGCTGGTGCAGGCCGGCTGGCGCATCCGCCGCAGCCTGAACGAAGACGGCAGCCCGCGCGTGCTGGTGCTGGACAACGGCCAGCTCAACCTGCGGCTGGTGTTCAGCGACAGCAGCCGCGAACACGGCCGCGCCGACACACAAGGCCGCTGCCGCGCCCGCAGCGGCTGATCAGGTTTTCAGGCTGCCTGCAGTCGCAACAAGGCAGCCTGAAAACCCGATCGCCGTCCGTTTAATCTCCAACAGCCTTTCAGGCTGCCCCAAACCGCAGGCAGCCTGAAACCAGCCAACCCCGTCCCAAGCACCATGCCCAGCTATCCCGCCCCCGCCAAACTCAATCTCGATTTACGCATCACCGGCCGCCGCGCCGACGGCTATCACGAGTTGGAAAGCATCTTCACCCTGATCGATTTGCAAGACACGCTTGACATCGAGCCGCGCGATGATGGCCGTATCGTCCTGCACACGCCGCTCCCAGGCGTGCCGCCCGAGCAGGATTTGTGCGTACGCGCGGCACGGGCGCTGCAAAACTTTTCAGGCTGCCTTAAAGGCGCAGACATCCGTGTTGAAAAACGCATCCCAACCGGCGGCGGCCTGGGCGGCGGCAGCTCCGATGCGGCCACCGTGCTGATGGTGCTCAACCGCCTGTGGGGCTTAAACCTGCCCGATACCACTTTGCGCGACATCGGCCTGACGCTGGGTGCGGACGTGCCGTTTTTCCTGTTTGGTCAGAGCGCCTTCGCCCGCGGCATCGGCGAAATCCTGACGCCGCTGGCGCTGCCGCCGCAGTGGTATGTACTGGTGCGGCCGGACGCGCACGTTGCCACGCCCAAAGTGTTCGCCCATCCCGACCTGCCGCGCAACAGCGCCCCCTGCGCCGCGCCGTCTTTTGCCGCGCTGCAGCCGTTTCGCAACGATATGCAGGCGGTGGTGCTGGCCGAATATCCGCCGGTGGCCGCCGCCTTCAGGCTGCTGCAGGATTACGGCAGCCCGCGCATGACCGGTTCGGGCGCCTGCCTGTTTTTGGCGTTCAACAATGCGGCCGAAGCCGAAGCGGTGCGCAGCCGCCTGCCCGAAACGCTGGAAAGCTGGTGCGTGACTGGCCTGGCCGAACACCCGCTGCGTTTTCAGGCTGCCTGAAAAAAGCGGCGGCCAAACGGCAAAGCAGCCTTGACAGCCCGGCCAAAAGCAAACATAATCCGCCCCCTTTAACGGGCTTGCTTTTTGCAGGCGCGAAGTTGGGGATTCGCCAAGTTGGTTAAGGCACCGGATTTTGATTCCGGCATTCGTAGGTTCGAATCCTACATCCCCAGCCATCCTTTCAAGCGTTGGGGATTCGCCAAGTTGGTTAAGGCACCGGATTTTGATTCCGGCATTCGTAGGTTCGAATCCTACATCCCCAGCCATCCTTTCAAGCGTTGGGGATTCGCCAAGTTGGTTAAGGCACCGGATTTTGATTCCGGCATTCGTAGGTTCGAATCCTACATCCCCAGCCAAACAAAAGCGCGTATGCAAGCCATACGCGCTTGTTTTATTGAGTTAAAACTACAAAGCCCCGTTTTCAGGCAGCCTGAAACTTTGCTTTGATGCGCCGCCGCTATCGGCGTATAATCCGCGGCTTTTGGGCGAGTGGCCCGCATAAGGCAAGGAAGCGGTATGTTTCCCCGAGTAAAATCCTTTTCAAGTGACGAAGACATGGCAGCACACGACAATCTGATGGTGTTTACCGGCAACGCCAATCCCGAACTGGCCTACCGCGTGGTCAAACATCTGGACACCACGCTGGGCAACGCTTCGGTAAACAAATTTTCCGACGGCGAAATCGCAATCGAGCTTCTGGAAAACGTGCGCGGTCGCGACGTCTTCATCCTGCAGCCCACCTGCGCGCCCACCAATGACAACCTGATGGAAGTGCTGACCATGGTCGATGCACTCAAACGCGCTTCCGCCGGCCGCATCACCGCCGCCATCCCCTACTTCGGCTACGCCCGCCAAGACCGCCGCCCGCGTTCCGCCCGCGTGCCGATTTCCGCCAAGCTGGTGGCCAATATGCTGGTTTCCGCCGGCGTCGACCGCATTCTCACCGTCGATCTGCACGCCGACCAAATCCAGGGCTTTTTCGATATTCCGGTGGACAATATCTACGCCACGCCGATTCTGATCCACGACATCCAGCAGCAGCGTCTGGAAAACCTGACCGTGGTCAGCCCCGACATCGGCGGCGTCGTCCGCGCCCGCGCCGTTGCCAAAGTGCTCAATGCCGATCTGGCGATTATCGACAAGCGCCGCCCCAAAGCCAATGTTGCCGAAGTGATGAACGTCATCGGCGACATCCAAGGCCGCACCTGCATTCTGGTGGACGATATGATCGACACCGCCAACACCCTGTGCAAAGCCGCATCCGCCCTGAAAGAGCGCGGTGCCGAGCGCGTACTGGCCTACGCCACCCATCCGGTATTCTCCGGCGAAGCCATCAGCCGGCTGGGTGAATCCGATATCGACCAGGTAGTGGTAACCGACACCATTCCGCTCTCCGACGCCGCCAAAAACTGCGGCCGCATCCGCCAGGTAACCATTGCCGGCCTGCTGGCCGAAACCGTGCGCCGCATCAGCAACGAAGAATCGGTGTCTTATCTGTTTAACGAAGATTTGGTTCAGCCCGGCGCGCTGTTTCTGCCCTAGCCGAACCGAACAGGCAGCCTGAAAAGCGTTTTTGCCCTTTCAGGCTGCCTGCAAACCTGCCGCAGGGTTGGTCGCAGCCCGGAAGCGGTATTTTCATTTCCCACTTTAAGGAAAAACCATGTCTAACGAAATCCAAGCAAGCATCCGCAGCGAACAAGGTACTGGTGCGAGCCGCCGCCTGCGCAAAAGCGGACAAGTTCCCGCCGTTGTTTACGGCGACAAACAAGAAGCCCAAGCCATCGCCGTAGACCACAAAGAAATGTTCTACGCGCTGGAAAAAGAGTCCTTCTTCAACCGCATTCTCACCCTGAGCATCGACGGCAAAAGCCAAGACGTTATCGTGCGCGACTACCAAATGCACCCCTTCAAACGCCAAGTGCTGCACATCGACTTCCAAGCGGTAAACCGCAACGAGCCGCTGCGCATGCGCCTGCCGGTTCACATCGTCAACGCCGAAAACTCACAGGCCGTGAAGCTGCAAAGCGGCCGCGTATCCCTGCTGAGCAACACCGTTGACGTGATTCTGGATCCGAAAAACATCCCCGAAGCACTGATTCTGGACTGCGCCAACGTCCAAGCAGGCGACATCCTGCACCTGTCCGACATCCAATACCCCGAAGGCGTGCAGAGCGTAGCGCTCAAACGCGACACCAACCTGGCGATCGCTACCGTAACCGGTAAAAAACGCTAAACCGCCCGCAAAAACCGGATGCCCAAGCATCCGGTTTTTTTTCAGGCTGCCTGCCCGCTCGCTACCCAGACGGCGGCAACAGGCAGCCTGAAAACGACGAACAGCATGACAAACGCAAAAGCAGCCTGAAAACCGAATAATGGTTTTCAGGCTGCTTTTTTGCGCCGCTATTGTTTGCCGGCGGCGGGCGGGCGGTGCAGCACTTTTTTATCGAGCTTGCGGCGCATCGCCCAGGCCAGCAGCGGCTTGGGCAGCAGCGCGCACAGCGCCAACAGCAGGCGCATGCGGCGGGGGAAGACCAGCGTGTCGCGGCCGGCGGAGAGTGCGGCGAGAATCTCGGCAACCGCGCGTTCTTCGCTGACCAGAAACGGCTTGTGGCGGGCGTCGCCGCCGTTAAGCGCACGCAGCGCAGCGGTATCGACATAGCCGGGGGCGACGGCCAGCACCCGTATGCCGAAAGGCGCAAGCGCGGTGCGGTAGGCATCGGCGCAGGAGAGCATCGCCCGCTTGCATTGGGCGTACAGGCTGGCATAGGGATAGTTGAGCAAGCCGGCCGACGAAGCGATGCACACCATTTCGCCGCCGGTGCCGCCGTTTTGCAGATGCGCCGCCGCCCAGGCAAAGCTCTCGGCAAAGGCCTGCAGATTGACCGCCAGCATCGCCGCGCTGTCGTCACGGTTTAATGTGAACACGCGCTCGTTGAGATAGCGGCCGGCGGCATACACCACCCGCCGGTAGCGCAGGCCGGCGGCGTCGATTTCGGCAAACAGCCGCCGCCGCGCGGCCGCATCGCGCAAGTCGGCAACGAAAGTCTGCCACGCCGGAAACTCGGCGCGTATGCTCTCGAGCTTAGCGGCGCTGCTGCCGGCCACCGCCACCCGCCAGCCTTCGGCCGCGTGCCGCCGCGCCAGCGCCAGCCCGATGCCGCTGCTGCCGCCGATAATCAGAATGGCGGGTTGGGATTCCATAGCGGCTCCTTTGCTGGAAACGGTTGAACGGACAAGGCAGCCTGAAAACGCGGCGCCCGCGGCAAAAACTGCGCCATTGTAGCGGAAAGCGCAAAGGCGTTTCAGGCTGCTTTTTGCGTTTGAAGTGCCATCTGCCGTTTTCAGGCTGCTTTGCAAAATGCCCAAAGCAGCCTGAAAACAATAAACGACGTCATTCGGATAAGGTTTTTGGCTTTGCCAAGCCTTTCAGGCTGCCTGCTCCAGCATCTGCTGCGCCCGCCGGTAGCCGTAGTCCCATTGCGCGGCCATTTGCGCGGCGAAAGCGGCATACGGCACGGCCTGCGGTTCGATGCGGCCGCTGCGCAGGTTGAAGCGGCGGCTCGGGCAGTGGCCGCGCAGCGCGGTGCGGATGTCGGCAAACGGCAGGCGCAGGATGCGGCCGGCGGGCGCGGCAAAAGCGGCAGCCTGCCGGCGGCGCGCTTCGGCGTCGAAACCCAGCACGCGGGCGATGGCGGGCAGGGCAAGGGCGCGGCCGTAGGGTGGTTTGTGCTCGGCGTACACTGTGCCGGCCAGCGCCGCCGCCTGTTCGATGGGCAGCAGATCGATCACGCCGCCCAGATACACGCCGCCTTCGGGCGCGGGAAGCGGCGCCAGATAATACATATCGCTGATGGTGGCATACAGCGCCGCCTGCCAATCTTGAAGCGGCCGTATTTCGACGGCGGCGGCAATCCGCGGCGACAGCGCGGCGGTGGCGCAGTCGGGCACCGCCGGCAGCGGCGCCTGAGCGCTCGGGGCGAACAGCAACTGGCGCAGCCGCGGCCGGCCGTTTTCGTTTTCCAGCCGCGCGGCAGAGATCAGCAGCGCGGGCGCATCCGCCCGAATGCCGCCGGCAGCCTGAAACAGCGGATCGAGCCAGTTGTGCGCGTTTGCGCCGTCGGCCAGCGCAAACAGCGCCAGCCGCGCCAGTTCGTCCGCCAGATAATCGAAACCCTCCGCCGCCAGATAACGCGCCAGCCGCTGCGGCGAACGGTACAGATACCAGCGATAAGCAGCCTGAAAAAGCGTCTGCCGGCGCGGCGCCGACGATGCGCGCGCCAGCATCAGCACGCGGTGCATCGCCGGCGAACACAGCAGGCGGCGGGCATCTTCCGGCTGCGGCGCCAGCGCCACCGTGAGCGCGGCAAAACCGCCGCCGCAGGACGCCAGCAGCGCGTCGGGTCGGCGGCCGCGCTCGCACAGCGCGGCATAGGCACCCAGATAGGCGCCGAAGCGCATGCCGCCGCCGCACATCATCAAAAGCGAAGAAAAGGGCTGGTTCATCGTGTGTTTTTCCAACTGCAGGCAGCCTGAAAGGCTTTCAGACCGCCGGCAGCACGCAGTATAGCGGCAAAACGCCGCCGCGGCCGCGGCAGCCTGAAAAGCCGCGCGTTTCCCTATATAATGGCGCATCTTTTTCAGGCAGCACATTATGGAAACCAAACAAAAAATCCTCGACCAATGCCGCAAAAGCGGCCTGCAGATTACCCCCCTGCGCGAGCAGGTGCTCGACATCGTGCTTGAGTTCGACGGCGTGATCAAAGCCTATACCGTGCTGGCGCAGATGCAGCGCAGCAGCGCCTCGGTAGTCGCCCCGCCCACCGCCTACCGCGCGCTCGACTTTTGGGCGGAACACGGCGTGCTGCACAAAATCCCCGCCGTCAACGGCTATGTGCTGTGCACCCACGCCCGCCACGACTGCGACAGCCACTGCCACGCCGGCGCCCACGAACACAACAGCAGCTTTATTTTGGTCTGCACCGAATGCGGCGCGGTGGACGAGCAAAGCCTGACCGCCGAATGGGCGGCACTGCGCTCGGCCGTTGCCGCCGGCGGCTTCAACCTTAACGAAGAACACGTCGTTCTCACCGGAATCTGCGCCAAATGTCATTAAAAACCAAAGTCCACCTGTTTTCCGGCTTTCTCGGCACCGGCAAAACCACCGCCCTGCGCCGCCTGCTGCAGCAAAAAAACCCCGCCGAACAATGGCTGCTGATCGTCAACGAATTCGGCGAAATCGGCATCGACGGCGCGGTGCTGGCCGACAACGGCATTCCGGTGGCCGAAATCTCCGGCGGCTGTTTGTGCTGCACCGCCGGCAGCCAGATGGGCGACACCGTGCGCAAAATGCTCGCCAAGCGCCGCCCCGAGCGCATCCTGATCGAAGCCAGCGGGCTGGCGCATGCCGCCGGCGTAATCGACGAACTCAAATCTCCCGAGTTTGCCGACGCGCTGGAAATCGCCGCCGTCTTCACCCTTGTCGATCCGCGCCAGTTCACCAATCCCGACTACGCCGCCAACCCGCTCTACAAAGACCAGGTCGGCGTGTGCGACGTTTTGGTCGCCAACAAAACCGACCTGTGCGATGCCGCCACGCTCGACGCCTTCCGCAAGCAGGCCGCTGCCCTGTTCCCGCCGAAAACGCTGGTGGCCGAAGTGCAAAACGCCGAAATCGACATCGCCTGGCTCGATCTGCCGGTGGCGGAAAAATCGCGCTACCGCGTCAAAGTGCTGCCGGAAAACACGCTCGGTTTCCAGTCGCAGGGCTACACCTTCCCCGCCGGCCGCAATTTCGACGGCGAGCGGCTCACCCGCTTTTTCGACGAACTGCCCGCGCTCGCCGACGGCCTGGTGCGCGCCAAAGGCGTATTCCAAGTGCTCGGCACCTGGGTCTGGCTCAACTGGACCGACGGCCAATGGGGCGCCAACCAAGTCGCCTGGCGCCGCGACAGCCGCTTCGAGCTGATCGCCAAATCTTTCGACGCCGACCGCATCGAAACTGCCCTGCAGGCAGCGCTGGAAGACGAAACCGACGAAACGCCGGCAGCCTGAAAAGCGGTTACCGGCAAAAAAGCAGCCTGAAAACGGGATTTCCGTTTTCAGGCTGCTTTGTTTTGCGAAGCCGGATCGCACGGGCAATCAGGCAAACAGAGACCTTTGCAAAATCCCCCCAAAATCCCCTAAATTCCCACCAAGACATTTAGG
>ERZ773068.473-NODE-473-length-21451-cov-2.569219_pt1 | contig 21451 bp, 22 predicted proteins | sample MGYA00580620_ERZ773068 | MGnify/ENA primary metagenome ERZ773068 (study PRJEB29015, sample SAMEA2737983) | human oral metagenome | biome: human oral; feature: human-associated habitat; material: dental | place: China | collected 2101 ... | reverse complement strand
TACTAAGTTTACCTTCTTTCTTAGCATTCGTTAGGCTCACTTTCTCTTTCACTTCACCGTACTTCTTCTCTGGGTTGATTTCTAGTTCGGCATGGCTCTCTTTAGTAGTAGCATTGAACATCAGGCTTATATCCAACGCATCAATGTTGTTGATGTCTGCATAACCATCTAATCCAAAAACACTAAACTCATCACCTACTTTTCTAAAACCTATATCCAATAGGATTAAATCGCCCGCCTTTACTTCTATCTCTCCCAATTCATTATCGTCGTGATTTCTCACTACCATCGTAGTCTGGTGGTCTTTTAATGGTTTCAGATGTCGGATGTAGTATACACCATCACTCATCGAAAAGCAGTGGTTGATTTCACGTAGCCTGTTTTTATTTGGATTAAGAAGACAATACTTAGTAACTAAGTCATCGTTAGTTAGATAATCGTAGAGTTCTTCAGGTACGTGTGGTTTCACCAGATTACACAAACTATACTTCAATACCTTGAACGCATCAGGTAGTATCTCGTCGACATGGTTTAAATAGCCTTCTCTCTTATAGTCAGGAACTAATCTAAACCAATAATCTAAAGCAACCAGATCCTTAGTGATCTTCATTTCACTGACTGCCTTGTAGTATTGTAGTACATTATCATGGCTAAAGACATCTAAAAGAGCCTGACAAGTGTCTACATCTTCTTTAGGTAACTCATGCACCATGATCTTACCTTGTCTATTGATAAATACTAATCTCACTTCCTTATTCCTTTTCAGTTATCAATCATGCATACGGACGAGCCTCAAGTTCATCAGCCATGTCTTTAATATAATTTAAATACGAGACTTTACCATTGAGATAGTCGTTAAACTTTTTACTACGCCTATCCCGATACGCTTCTTTCGAATTAAAATCTACGGTAAGTAAATCAACATGCCCATGTGCGCATATAGCTGTATTCTCGAACACAGAGCGATCTCTAAATATAATAACATCGCCTTCTTTTAATTCGTCTTTACCTATTCCCCATTTTCCATTGACAACCAATTCAACACGGCTATCTTCTCTTATTCTATTAACTATTGTAAATGTTGACTTAGGAGAGTAGTTCACTCCTTCGCAAGCCACATAGCCGACATCCACATAGTCGTCATGGGTCATTCTAACTATATTAAGAATGGCATTTTCTTCGCACTCATTAGCGATCACCGCTAAAGCCCATTGTAAATCTTGAAACCATTTTACAGATAGATTCTTAATCCCTGTTGCAGTAATCTCGTACCTATCTTCAGTAGAGCCAGGTTTGGTGGTGCTTTTTTAGCTGGAGAACATCGTCGTAATATTTTCGTGCAAAATCATTTCTACTTGTGGTCTTCTTAGTTTCGAACAAGTGAGTCAATAACTCAAGGTTTATTGGGCTTCCGATAATAGAAATAATCTTAGATATGTCGTCGTTTGTTTCGAATCTTTCGACTATATTGTGGTTATTTACTACGTATACGTGATTCATTTTAGACTCCTTAATTTAATCCCAACACACTAAACACTAAGCATATTAGGCTTAGTGTACATGGTTGTTTGGTTAATGTTTATCCTACCTAGGCGGTAATTACCATAGGCTCAAGTATGAATATTGGCTTAAAAGGATTTAAAGCACTATGTTGGCACGATTTCCTATTACAGGTGAAAAGACATCTGTCGTCAGACCGATCGTACTCGGTATCGTGCGTGATTTAACACGCATGTTGAATATATTACCTAACGATATTGATATTACTTACGTAGACGAAGAAGGAACCAGATTAGAGAAAGGCTCTTCTTTAGATGATAATAAAGAAGGTCTCTACACCAAAGGCACTAATCTGATCTCTTTAACAGTCAGTGAAGAACTCTTCCAAGGCACACTCTTACAACATCAGGACTATCAGCAACAGTTCTTGCCTGTCTTTATAGACGAAGGATTGGGCTTATCGGTTACACCTTACTATATCCACAACGAGATGAAGATTAGCATTACTTATCGTGCGAATAGTAAGGCTTCAGCTCGCGCATGGCTAAACAGCATGAGAAGCCGTATTACGCACTATGGTGATGCCTATCCCCATCTACTGCAATACCACTACGAAATAGACGATAGGATCATCTACATCCTATCGGAGATGTACAGGATGGCTAAGATCCATCGTGATCTACCACCATTAGGTGATTGGCTACAAGATCGATTCAGTCATCAGTTCGGTGTGATAACCGATGTCGGTGGTGTGAATACTAAGTTTGCCTTGAGTGAAGCGCAGAACACATTTGGTTATTTTGATTTCGATGGCCAGATAGAAGAAGGCCAGAAGGAAGATGGTTATAATACGTGGAATGTATCATTCGAGTATTTAGTCCGTTATCAGAAGCCTGCGGTACTGAATGTCTATTATCCATTGGTGGTGTGTAATAATATCGTAAATGATAAGTTATTACCTGTTAACCAGGATGAGCATCAGGATAAGCACACGTATAGTGAAGAGTACGACATTTACAAAGAGAGAGGCTATTTCAGTCAATTTGGTTACTTGGCTGATATGCATTCATCTGCTTATACACTGAAAGATAAGTTTGCTAACTTAGGGATAGCTGTACCTTATTGGAATGAGTTCATCCCTAAGCCTGAGTTTGAATTAGCCGGTACCAGAAGGTTCGTGGATCAACTCATGCTCTTAGAAGGCAATGAGAAAGAAGGTGATGTATTGATGGACCTAAGACATCTGGATGGCTTTACATTACATCCTGATCTATTGGATTTCATCATCAGTGAAGATAAGCACTTATTGATGCCTACGGATAGTGTCTTCCAGATCATGCTCTACGAGGATGATGAGTTATTGGAAAGTAAAGTGATAGACATTGTAGATGGTAAGGTAGTATTGAAAGGTAGACTACAGATTTGTCGTACGTACAATATCCGGATTGCCATTTACGATGATTGGTCTTTACTGAATGATGATGCTTTAAATAGATTGAAGAAATGGCTCTCTAAACATCCTGATATGCAAGGCATGTTTGGTTGGGAAGAGGTGTTCTGTAGCAAAGCACCTTATGGTATTGATCATGAGAAGAACTCCAAGCTCTATTACGCTGTGGTTCAGTATCTGGCTGGTGACAGTTGTCCATTCGGTGACATGAATGATCATTGGGGACAACGTTACTACGATATGTCTACGATGAAGACTGTCCAGACATTCGAGACGATCAACATATCGCCTAAATACAGAGACATCGCTAAAGAAGATGTAAAACAATCTATACGCGCTTAGTAGTATAATACACCTTATACCACTTATACTCCACTACGGGGTATAGGTGGTGTAGGTCTATGTTCTAACAATACTAAGGAGACCCAATCATGTCCATACGCGTCACTACGCCTTTTCCCACTATAGTAGAAGGACCATTAGTCCTTAAAAAGACTGATCCAAAATCACGTATTGAGTTTCTGGTTAAGAGACTCAATGAGGCTAACGAATCCTATTACCACACGTCTAAGCCCATCATGACTGATCAGGCTTACGATAATCTCTATCAGGAACTAGAAGCATTAGAAAAGAAACATCCTGATCTGATCCAGTTAGACACACCTACCAACAATATAGGCTATAAGTTACCACCTAAGGTAATAGACCCGAATAAAGTACCACACATGGAACAGATGTACAGTCTACGTAATGCTTACCATATCGAAGATGTGTACAGACACATCGATCGTGTATTGAATGCAGAGGCCTTCAGAGGCATGTCTGTTGAGCCTAAATACGATGGGTTGGCATTAGAAGTCGTTTACAGTAAGAAGAAACCTGTTAAAGTATCGACTAGAGGAGATGGTAGTGTCGGTGAATTACTGCCTTATGCTATACCACGCATGAATCTACCGGTACTGAAGTATACGCAAAAGGACATGATGAAGTTCGTTGATCCTGTTATCTACGGTGAGTGCATCATCACGCATGATGAATTAAAGCGTGTCAATGAGATGCGTTTAGAGAGAGGTGAGATACCGTATGCGAATTGTCGTAATGCTGTAGCAGGATTGATCCGTACGGAAGAAGACTACAGTGTAGAGTTGAAGTTCATCCCTTATCGTGTCTACATGGGTGGGATGCAGTCTATAGCCATGGAAGTATTAGAAACCATGGGATTCGATCCGATAGAGAGACACACGGTAACGGAGAACTATCACGAGAAGATCACCGAGATCATCAAGCACTATACTGAGATGAGACCTAGTCTAAACTACGATATAGATGGTGTAGTGATTAAGCTGGATTGTCAGGATGAAGAATATCGCTTAGGCTATACAGCCAAGTATCCTAATGGCTCTATCGCCTATAAGTTCCCAGCTGAACAAGCGATGACTCGTTTAACGGATATAGTAGTACAGAGAGCACCTAGTGGACGATTAACACCAGTGGGTATCCTAGAGCCGGTTAAACTGGATGGTGTCGTCATTACCCGTGTAACACTGAATAACTTCAAATACATCGAAGAGATGGATGTTCGAATAGGTGACTATGTTAACATCATCAGAGCAGGTGGTGTGATCCCTAAACTGACTTCTGTCTATCGTGAAGTACGAAGTGATGATATTATCCGCTATGCAGCACCGACTCAATGTCCTTATTGTTCATCGCCTACTAAGATGGAAGGTAAGTACATGTATTGCAGTAATCCTGATTGTAAAGACCAATGATATTATACAGTGCGGCATGGCTACTCCTAGTGGGTAGTCATGCTGTATTTAAGATGTGACCTATAACGACGTAAGGACTAACCACCATGGTTAAGCTAGTAACATCTAATCATCAGCCAGAGAAGGCCGAACCGATACATGACAATTTAACGAAACCACACATCGTTCCTAAGGATTTTAAAAGTGCGGTGATCGATACACGCGAGACTCGTCTAGACCACATCATCCGTTATGCGGATGGTGGCTATACATCAGTCTCTTATTTTAGACAGCTATTGGGTAGTGATGATAGTTTGTCTATGCATTCTAAAGGACTCTCTAGTGTCCAACAGCAATACGAACTCATCGGTAAGATGCAGATCAAACTACAGGGTTCTCTATCTGCTACTCAATCTCAAGATGAGACACGTTCTACTGAAATCACTGTAGATGCTTATTTAGATCCATTTATCATCCCGAATGTGGGTGACATTGTTTTAATGGATATAGGCCGTGGTACATTAGGTTGGTTTAATGTAACCGGTACACGCAGGATGTCTCATCGACGCAATACCTTATACGAGATCAACTTAACTCTAGCCTACGAGATACGGGATCAGCTGGGTGACGATAGGTTAGTAGACCTTAATCGTAAAGTCGTGCGTGAATTAGTCTATAGCGATGAATACCGAGCGGCAGGACAAGATCCTTTACTAACGCCCAAGAAGGCAGATACGTTTAAGAAACTGCATCATGCTTATCATCGCTTAAATAAGCTTTGGTTTAGGAAGTTCTACAATCGCTTCTACGAGACATGTTTCTTACCGAATCAGTCTTTAAAGGTATACGATGGTTTCTTCATGCGTACGATTGCCAAATGGTTCAGTGTGGGTGATCACCCTGAACTGATGTATTGGCGTACTTACGATGACGATGAATTCCCTATCTTGCGTAATCCCTCTCTGTGGGATGCATTAACCGAACAAGACAAACACATGTTGCGTGAGTGTTTCAGTCGCACTGTTCTGTTGGGTTCTCAGTCTTTTACGCCTGAGTATCAGCTCAGTGCGATACGCTACAGTGACATCGATGCGGTGATTTGTCCTGTGGAGTCTCCGTATACGAATAATGTCTGGTTGTTCCCAGTACGTGAAATCGGTAAGGTAGCATTACCATCTCCTTCTATTAACAATGTCAGCTACAAAGTGATCGATGGTGTACCGATTATCCATCAGGTACTACTGAAGGATGCTTATGTTCTATCCAGATCATTCTGGTTAGAGGATTACGAGGGCATGAGTCACTTGGAAGCCATGGTACACAAGTACCTGGATCAGGATCCTATCGATGCTGAACTACTATTACAGATCGTAGAAGATACAGCCACATGGGCAGAGCAAGAGAAGTATTACTATCTGCCTATTTTAACGATGTTGATTAACTATACAGTAAGGGTCATCTAGATGGCATGGGAAGACACTGAAAATAGACAATACGTTGATCTATCCGAGCAAGATACGACACACTGGAAAGTGTTCCATGAGAAGTTCCTGGTGTCTGTTCGAGCGATGGATTTGATGGATATAGACGATGTGAAAGAATACGGCTATATTACATCAGGGGATGACGATATAGACCGTGAATCAGCACGTGAGAAGATCATGGTGATGCTCACTATCCCTGAGATGTTGAAGCTATACAGTAACCATGTTAACTTCTACCTACAGCAGTCTACGGATGATAGGAGACTATACGATATCATTTGCGATCACATACGTGAATGGCGTGAGTATGCTGAAGTCTCACGTGGTTATAGCTATCGTGCCGCTAATGTACCTTATCAAGACTTAGTAGACTTAGGTGAGATGGCTTCAGCCTTATACACGATACGTGATAAGACTAAGGATATAGACGAAGAGTTACGTGTACTTGAATCCATGTTCGTGAATCGTAAGTGGAATGTCTTTGCTGCATTCGAGAAAGTACAGGAAGAAGAGAAGCTACAGGATACCGAAACGGAAGATAAAGCAGCACCTCACCAGGAAGACTTATCTACCATTACCGGTATATTCAATAGAAGACGAGGTAGATGATGGAGCTAAATAGTAACAAACACACTTCATCTAAGATATATCAAGAGATCATCCGTATCATGTCGACATCTAATCCACGTGAAGGATGTGCCTATCAGGCGTTTATTAACATGCCCGATAAGCAGATGATGTATCAGTGCTTGAAAGTAAGGTCTGTGGATATCAATCGAGATTACGATAACCATTTAGCAGATGAGATATCAGTTGTGGTAACAGTATTACCAGGTACATGGACAGACATCATCTTACCTCAATTAGGTAATCTAGAGATGATACTTATTAGAGATGTAGAAGGATTTGGGATCAATCGTGTGGTGAGTACCTATAGGGCTTACTGTAAGACACCTAAGGATTTCCGTAAAGATGCACCACATCTACAAGGTGTATCAACTGAGACCATTAATAGGATGGATGTGGTAGAGATCGAGTTCCAACTCATCCCTAAACTCATCGAGAAGCTATTACCGATACAAGCAGGGACGATATTCAATAACTGCACGATGAAAGATGCCTTATCGGGCATGCTGATGCGTGAGACATTGTTAATAGAAGGACTGGATGACGCTGATAAGTTACAAGGTGTAGACATCGTAGAGCCGGATAATGACAATACGTATACGTCTATCCCGATACCACATGCTACTAAACTGATCAATCTGCCTAACTACATGCAGAAAGAATCATTCGGTGTCTATCAGCAAGGCATAGGGCATTATATCCAGAATGCGGTTTGGTATGTTTATCCTAAGTTTGCCATCAAGAGGGAAGATGAGAACAGAAGGTACTTGAATATCTTCGTCTCTTATCGTGACTTCATGCGTCATGCGGATAATACTTATCGTACGGAAGGCAATGATGTTTCGATTATTGGGAATATCGATGGTGAGACTACTGAGGATCAACATGGTAAACAACTCACGCAAGGTAATGGTGTGCGTGTGGTGAATCCACAGGTACAAGATACGACCGAGAGTCTGGAAGTAAAAGACAATAAGGCTTATGCGAAAAGATCGAATAATGTATCGGAGTTTATTACCAATCCATCTAAGTCGAATAATGACTTTGCTCCACTAGCTAAGCACAATCAGGCGAATGTGAATATCTACGAGCAAGTGGCTAAGACTCAGTTGACATTAGGTAATGTGGTCAGTGTGATTTGGCAGAACTCAGCGCCTGATTTGTTAAAACCAGGCATGATCGTGAGGATACACTATATCGAGAACGATATGGATAAGATGATAGAAGGCGTGTTAATGAAATGTCATCACTTTATCCAACATGCGTCTAATAACATGACGAGTAACTATTACACGTCCACGAGTGGGTTGTTCATCTACGTGAAAGACAGATAGCTTATTACAGTCATTAGCCACCTATAGTCCACTACGGGCTATAGGTGGTATAAGGTATATGTCGCCACCACACCACCACCATGACCTTCGGTTAAGTGTGTTCTAGTATAGCGGATATTACAGATACTTACTATTATAGTAGAGATAAGGAGACTATTCTTTATCTGTCCACCATTATTTACCCTGTTTTAATCCTAATAGACTAAAGTCCATTAGGCTTATTGTAAACCCTATTTACATTATAAGGAGTCCCGCCATGATCGGTGATACTCGTCCTTTATTAAAGACCATCAGCCAGCAGAAGCAAGCCAATCTTGAGCTGTGTGATGAAATAAAGGCATTGAAAGAAAAGGTACGATATCTTGAGTCCATCGGACAATACAGAACGCCTAAGTTCATCCCTAAGGCTAAAACACGTAACCACAACGATGCCCATCGTTCACCAGATGAACCGGTTAACTTCATGGAGATACTGTTGGAGGTATACAACATCTTCAAGAAGACCAGTCGTTACAATCGTACGCCTATACCGGCATTAGAGATGGAAGTCATGCTTTATGCTGACAACACCATCCCTCTAGTGCGTACACGCATCCATCAGGGTCGTGTATCGATGTTACGCATCGTGGAGACTAATATAACCGATATCGATTATAACATCGATGTGGATGTTCGTCTGGTGAGTAAAGACTATTACCTGAAGGACATTAAGAATGCGCATCTCATGTTGTGTCATCTACATCAGTTAGAAGAGATATTCATCTTGAATAAAGATACTGCTGAGCTGGCTTTGGCTAATGGTGAAGTACCGGCTATTAAGCACAAGTACGACATCGAGCAGTCTTGGTTTTATCTAGATAAGATCATGGCTGCTAAAATAGTGGTAATGGATTATCTAGAGGGTTACAAAGCGTATCTAGAATCGATATACGTAGAACCACACTACTTTCAGGTGAACATGGACTTATTCACTCGTAAGAATCACTAGACGTGTTGTCTAGGTTGCAGTTACTATTTTTACCCATCTATTTTCAAGGAGCATTGAAATGTTAAACATTATTACAGTTGAAGGACCTAGCAATACTGGTAAATCTACATTGCTGGATATGTTAGAAAAGACCTTTAAAGGCAAAGGTGCTGATGTCTATCGTTTATCCGTTAGTCGGAATGACGATGGTCTGGTTGAACTATTACAGAGAAAGGCTACATTGGCTGATATAGACATTCAGTCTGTATTAAATCTATCTTCGGCTAAAGAAGCCACGATTAAGTTGATCGATGAATATCGTAAAACACGTGATTATTCATTGTTAATAGAGATAGCACGCCAGAAGCATGCTCAACTACGTGCTGTAATGGCCTCATTTGAGGCTCTAGAGCGCGATAGCGGCTTGGGTAATACCTACCTATTGATCGATCGTACACCGCTCTCTACGGTGATCTACGGTGGCCTAGCGGACACTTATCTAAACTTCCAGAAATCACTATTCAATACAGGCGTAACTAAACATGGCTTGATACGTACATTAAGTACCGTATCGACCTATGTTAATAGCTTCCTGACGATGACTTCCCCTTTTATTAAAGACATCCGTCATGAAGTCATCTTCTTAACATCTGGACAGCCTTATACTGTAGGTGCCACTTACAGTAGTGAGAGCGATGAAACATTCGATAAAGAATCCAATAGTGAACATGCTTTATTTTGCCAGCACTATCTGGATATTGCTAATGCTTCTAGTGTTAATCTGGATAAGTTGAACATGGCACATGATTTCTATCATCTGCGTAATGACAGTGATCCTGAGATTACACTACACCATGCGTTGCGTATCGCCAGTGGTGAAAAGATAGAGAAGACGACTCGTACGAACTATCTGGTGAAGAGGATTTAACTCTAGTACGCTGAGCCTACTAGGCTTAGTGTAAACCACAAGAGGAGGACAGTAACCTGTTCTCCTTCTTTTTTTTATTAAAATAGAAAGGATGTAAAAGATGCAAGTACATTTCGAACACAATCAGTGGCACAAAGCCATCGCTATGTTTAGTCGTACAGACAGTACGATCAGCGAACCACTGGAAACACGCATTATGCACTATTTGGTCGGTATCGCCGGTGAAATAGGCGAAGCACATCAAGCACTGACGAATATTATCGTTTTGCGTGCTCAAGGTGAAACTGAACCTGTTGAAGTCTACGACGATATGTTGTTAGAAATAGGCGATTTGATTTGGTACAACAGCCTGTTGATGAACACGACTTTGCTGATGAGTGAAGAGATGAGTGATGAGGCTACTGTAGGGTTGGACTATGGTATTGACAATCTGGCTGTTGAGCTGGATGAGAATACGGTATCTAACTATCGTGCATTAGTCGGTACTGAAGGCTTTGATGCCTTGGGTTATGTGTCTTTACTGTTAGAGACACACCTGATGAAACGTGTTACTGAACGATTGGATGACTTTAAGAAAGTGTTCTTCTACAAGACTGAGTTTACTGTAGAGGAGTTGGAAGCATTGAATCAGTTCAGTTACGATACTCATCGCCTATTACAGACATGTGCCTTCTTCTTAGGGACGGATGTCAATAAGTTGGCGAATATGGTGATTACCAAGTTAAAGAGCCGTTACCCCGATCAGTTTACGCCTCAACTGAGTGAAGAACGTAATCCTGAAAAGGAAATGGCTGATGTACAGGAAGCTAAAGAGAAAGGAAATGAAGATGGATCTGGTCAAGCTCAGTAAGAAAGAGTTGAAAGAAATAGCTTCTACAAGCGATGTGTGGTCTGTGTATATTCGCATGAAAGAGATGCTCGGAAAGATAAAGGGTGTTGACTTTAACGAAGAGTGGAACACAGAGAGTAGATTTAATCAAATCCCTACCGGCTTTGTTTTGGGTGCAAAATATACTTCCATCAGTGGTGAAACAGGTAAAGTTACACTGAGCCAAGCTGGTAAAGCACCTCCAAATATCAGTACACACGTGAATTTGGTGGTTCAACTGGCTAAGTTAACCAACAATACCATTAAGGAGATCAACAAAGAAGGTTACTTTAGCAATAAGAAGCTGATCAAGAAGCTTGATAAAGTAGTCTATTTGGGTTGTGAATACCTTAAAGTCTATAAGCAAGCGTATAGTGGTGAACCACCCATATGGTTGGATGATGCTATACTTAGCTTAAAATGGATACCTAACGCTAATCTTCGTGTTCTGGCTATGCTAAAAGCAGCCAAGAAGATGGAGAAAGCATTAGAAGGGATTAAGGAACACCTGAAAATCGAACCCTTTGATGAAATCACGATAGATGATAAGAAAACACTGAGTGTGTCTTTTGGTCGCCTAAGTAGTGATATCGAGTTGGTTACTTTAGATAGTGAGATTAAAATGATAGCTAACCTGATCTTAAATCCCATCTCTATTTACTTAAAAGAAGAGTGTCCTGATCTTCCTGAGAAAGACAGAAGGCGTATCTTACAGTCTCGTGTTGCTGTGTTGGCCTTAATACAGATCAAACCACCACAGACTGAAGCATTCGAAGCAGTTAATCAAGCTGTTTTAGCTGTAATGATGGCTTAGCAGATTGTAACAATAATCCCTATACCTGCCTATATTCCGTAATGGAGTATAGGTGGGTATAGGGATAGTATAAATGGAGGTATGTTAGCATGAACAATACAAAAGGGCTTTATGCTGTTATGTCGATGAAGAATACGCCAGTACCTAAAGATTCTAGTTACTGGGAAGATCGTAAAGACATCATTCGTCAGCTCAACGCATACAGCAATCAAGTAGAATGGCTAGCCAAAGACTTAGGCGCTAAGATCATCTACAGTGATGATTTTATCAAAGCAGATGTCGTGTGGCGTGAGAGTGGCGAACCAGCTCGTGAGATAGAGAAAATTATCGATAACGATGTGATTTCTACTTCGGAACTACATGGCCGGATACATGGTAAGTTTAAACTCTGCGACGAAACCATGAACTGTATTGATACTGAGTTGCGTGATGCTTATCGTAAGTATCGGCTACTTAAAAACTGTTTAAAAGAAAACAGTGAAGAACCCATTGCTTCTATCGTAGCATTAGGTAAAGAAGTAGGCGATAAGACAAATGCATTCTTCGACAAGTACAGTGAATATCTGGCTTTAGACGATATTAAGCGATGGTATTCCGACTGTAAGGTGTTTAGCGATCTTGGTACTACCATCAAGAATTCCGTAGAAAAGGCTAAGAGAAAGCCTCTGGAAGATGTCTTTCGCCGACAAGGTAACAGCTTTCGCTATCATGAACCGATGCATGGGAATATAGTGGATGCGTTATCTATCCTCGATTCTGTTTACGATGTCGTAATGCAAGAAGAAAGTGGTAATAATGTACGCCATTATCGTAGCACTACCATGAAAATCATGGAGATGTACGATGTGTTGGTGATAATATTAGAAGATCCGGTTATTTGTATTAAGTCAGAAGAGGAAGCGACTAACTTACCTCTTGCCAAAGTACGTGAGATAAGGAAGAACTTATCTCTATTCCAACGCCTTTATAGAAAGGTATTGGGTTAGTTTTCTAAAATAAGGAGCGTAAAATGGAAAATATACCAAGTGTTTGGCAGCCTGCGGTTGCAGTAGGCAAATCTTTATTCATTAGGGATAGAGAAGACGTGGTTGATGCGATGAGTCGCTTTCTTAAGGGTAACATCGAATGCCTAAAGAAACATGGGTATACATTGGAATTTAACTTGGATACCCACGAGACAGCCATTACTAAAGGCAGATGCCAGGATGCATCAACCATACGGGACAAAGCAGTTGTCTTTGCAGACTCCAGAAAAGAATGGGTAGGTGAAGACTACGGTCTACAGCCTCTCTATAATCTTTATCTAATCGCACGTAATGTTGTCTTGGGTTTCATTAAGGATAACTTCTCGTCTGATGTTGTAAGTAAGATAGAGAAAGTTGAGTCAGATGCCGATAAGAAAGTAACATGCTTTATTGAAAAATACAAAGATGTTATTAAAGCGAGATCGGATATCTACTTGCGCACGGTGTTCCAGACAGCCAATGCAAGGGATAGACTAGAGAAACTGGGTTATCGCCTTGAAACAACCAGTGTAGATACGTCCATTTTTAAAGGTGGTGTTAAGGTAGTTACGTCTACTATAACTCACCTTACTGACACCAGACAACGCTTATTGAGTGACTTAGTTAACGACAAGCATCTCTGTAAAGTCGGTCTGGAAATCTACACAGTCAGGGATTCATTAGAACGAGTAGCTGAGAAAGAGCCAGCTATTAGGGAATACCTCCAGGAAGATGCTGAATCTATACGCTTAATGGAAGACTTCTTTAAATTAGCTGCTGATCTTATATTCCAAACAGAAAAGTAAGGAGCTTTAAAATGTCAGTTATTGATAGTAAACTATTGGTGGATGAAAGTGCTTTCATCGACTACATGGGTAAAGAACTTCGCGATTTCCAAGAGAGAATGGGACTTCGAGAGAAAGACAAGTATTGCACCAACATCGGTAGTAATGACTTTCCACTCTACGTAAGTAAGAATGAAGAAGGCCTCTACATTGTGGTGGATCATGCTAGGATAGTAGGTTATCGCTACGATGATTGGTTTAAACGTGAGAATAGTGGCGATAATACCGTCCTTACCTTATTGAAAAAGAAAGGCCTAGAACGTATTGTATACTACGCACGGTGTATTACTGCCTTTTACAAGGATACCGATAAGGATCTGGATGGCACGACTTTCAATTACCTACGTAATAAAGCCAAATGTATCCTCTACGTTTATCTAAACTACAATAGACCACAGCAAACACCGCATGATGTGGTTAAGAAACAAGTAGTAGACATCGTTAGGCGCTTAGAAGGCATCAAAGACGGTAGCTATCTGTTAGAGGGGCGTTATCCTAGTAAACGAGCATCTAGATTGAGACTTCCATTAAAGACACTGGAAACTGAACACAAAGAGTATTATTTTATCTTGAGTTGCGAATCAACCGATAGTGAATGTGTATTGATCCAAGAACATCTGTATCGCAAATATGGTTTCCAATTCGGCGATATGCCTCTGGTTGAGATAGCATGCTTATTGGCTTCGCGCAGTATATTGAAAGCGATACTAGAAATACGAGTAGCTATCTTCAGGATGCTGCCTGATGAAGAGAAAATCAAGATGCCGCTGGTTGAACATGTGGCTACTGTCGCAGCACTGGGTAAAATCAACGATGTGATTACGTTGGATGGTGAAGATCCGTTATGCGATTGCATCTTGGAAACTTACCAGATGTGCTTGGATCTTGGGATGTTTAAATATAGTTACGTAATAGACAGTGTTGGAAAGTGAGTTAAATCATGATCATTCGTGAAAGATTGGCTGATAAGGATGTGTTCCTTCGTTACATGAAGGAAGCAGATGATCAGTTCAAGAAACTGATAGAAGATAACATGGGTAAGAACATCGGACCCATGGACGATCCCATTACACTGCAACAAGGTAATGGTGGTCGTCTTTTGATGTTTCGCTGTGATGGTAGGACTTTCGACTACGAACTTGATCAATGGGTCGTGGATGAAGCTGCCAGAGCACCATTACAGAGGGAAGAGCACAACAAATTCTGTTGGCTAAGAGGCAATCGTGCATTGTTCTACGCACGTAGCTTCGCTGATTTCTTTACGTATATTGATCACTGTAAGCGTACTGATGTAGCTAAAGAGTTGTTGTCTCTATCTCGTGATGTGATCTTCTATTACGAACACTTTGGTACTCATTTGCCTGATCAGGATAAGTTAGAAGACATGGTGGATAAACTTTATAGTAATTTATCCGCTTTGTCTTTTACCTTCTATCACGATGATGGTGACTTTAAGGTAAATGTTCTTTCAGTATCATGTGGTGATTTGGCAGAGGATAAGCATAAACTCGATATAGGAACCACACTGGAGGCTGGTACCTACATGAAGCTATTGGAATACATGCGATCTAAATATCGGATTGAGGGCAATCTGTTTCTCCAGATGTTGGGTATCTGTATCTTACACGCTACCTGTGTGGTCATGAAGTTTCGCTTAGAGAACACGGAACTGAACGTTACATCGGATAAGACACGTAAGTTGACTGATGGTGAAATGGAAGTTGCTAATTTCTTGGTAGAGAATTACAAGAAGGAATTAGCGGCTACATTGACTAAAGTAGACATGATCAGTAAGTTACTCAGCCCGATGGATATGCCTGACGCACCAGTGGAGTTAATTGAGCTGGAGAAGATGTGTCGTATTTTAGGTGGCTTACGTGTAGGCTACAAACTTAAATAGAAAAGGAATCTTAAAAGTGGTAGAAGAACTGAATGAATTTACTGAAAAACAACACGCTGTGGTGGACGCTATAAACGCCATGAATCTCTATACGGCTGAAGCAACGAATTGGTTGTTGGAGATTGGTTATTTCGTTGAATTCAGCGAAGGTAAGAAGGTATCATTCGGTAGAGATGATTTTAAAATCATGACATTTCATGCTGAAGGCTTTAAACCTGAAAGTGAACTGATCAATGTACTCTTGGAAAAGCATCCTGAGTTAGCCATTCCCTACTACAATGCTGAAATGGTGCATCGTCACATCGATCTACTGATCGCTCCTATTCACTTGAAAGCACGTCACGAAGAGTACGTGATAAAATTGAATAAGGCTGCTAATTTGTTAAATGTAAACTAAATAAGTAGTACTTTATCTTATACCACCTGTATCCTATTTTGGGATATGGGTGGTGTAAGGTCTATGTTGTTATTTCTTTTAGGAGCTTAAGATGAATAAAGTAGTACAAGAAATAATCGATCGTTTACGTGAGATTACCGACATCGAAGAACAAGGTTTTGTTAGTGGTCGATCATGGAAAGAGCCTATTTACACTGTCTTGTTTAAAGAGGAAGATGAGTACGATGATTTGCCTGACTGTAACGAAGCAGAGTTCACGCCTGTCGACTATATTCGTAAAAGACGTAAGGACGACCATCAGTTTTTGGCATGGGCCAAAGTCAGAACTGATGAGAAAGATGAGGGTAAGCTGGATAGTGTTATTTGGGAGACAGTTATCAAAGCCGTCAATTTCTGTCAGTGTCAGAATAGCGATCAAGGTGATGTTGGCTATCTAATGGCGATTACTGTTGCGATAGATGAAATCATCAAGAATGTTAAACCTAAATACGTCCCAGACCTACGTGTCTTAGAGACAGCAAATGATGTTTTAATCAGCCGGCATCTAAACGACATCTATACCAGACAGAAGTCCGTACTTAATAGTGTCAGTGGTGCGGTAGTAACGAAATACAGACCACCGATGTACATGATTCCTAATTCAAAACCACTTAACATGGAAGAAGCCGGAGATGTGGATCTTTATTTGGAATTCATGAAATCCAAAGGTGCACGCATTAAAAGTATACTGGACAATGTCGTTAATCAAGAACGTACGCTTAAAGGTGAACGTTTTAGTGCGATGTTCTTAATGAACACTGTGGCATTGAGTCTGATCGATGCGAATGAAGAAGTAGACCAGAAGTATAAGCTTGAATATGCTGACTGGTTGAATGAGCAACACGATGTATACAAACATGCTTTCGATAGTAATAAAGCGGATGTTTATCAGTCCGCCATGACGACTTTCTTCCATAGCCATGCGGTATGCGAAGCCATCGGTAAGAAAAGGCTCTTCAATACCAATGGCTTTAAGATGTTGTTAGAAGAAGCTCAGGAAGTAGTGGTGTATTCTAAAGCACACTTCAAGGCGGTGTCTGACAACCGTGATGATCGCTTTAGTGGCATTATTAAAGAAACATGGGATAATATCGTTAAGATCGATCACTTGAAATTCATTCGTGCTGCTACACCAAGTAAAGATGGCTGCATTAACGACTTAGAATGTCATCTGGTGGTGAAGAAAGATGATCTAGAGCTTATTTTCATCATCCACGTTAATAAGATGGCTTTCCAGTTAGCTTTTGCCCATCTTAAGCATGAGCTCAATATCAGTGGTGATCTGATACGGGATATTATCTATCTGTCTTTATTAAAGGACTTTGCTGATGGTTACTGTCGCGATAAACCATTGGAGAAAGCACTGGATAAGATCGTTGATGGTTGTGATATTCGGATAGTGAGTAAACTTAGGGATGTATTGACTGTTCAATTTATCGACGGTAGCTTACTGGATGTATCTGATTTTATTAACGATATAGGTGGTTTACGCTATACCTATAGTTTAAACTACACTGTAGAAGGGAGATAAGCATGTCTAAATGGTTTACTCAAGAAGGCATGGATACCATCATGTCATTGAAAGGCATCGATAGGATACGTCTGTTATTCAGTACAGTGTTTCCTGATACTTTACCAGTAGAGAACGCTACGTATGGTAGGTTGAATAAAGACAACTCCATCGCTATGCTGACGATTAAGGTAAGTGATGGTGTCTTGGTCCAAATAGAAGGCGACGATAGTGATTATATCATTGTCTGCGGGGTGTCTTTTAGCTGGGGTCGCTTTAAGTGTGGCATCAACACTAAAGTAGGTACTGTAAACGAACACGAGCAGGAAGCTTTACGTAACCTTTGGGCCTATGGTAGTGCTTTAAGGAAAGCGTATTCGCTTATCTTAGCGCGTCATCAGGCTAACGGTTACGATGCTCTAGATCGCATCCATCGGGTGTTGATGATCATCGATCAGGTATTGGGTGACTATCTGGATATGGAAGACATGGCATCGTCTGCTAATCGCGAGATCAGAGACCTGATCGCATCGGAGACTCGGATATGGAATAAAGGCACTTTTGACCGTATGTTGAGTCGGTACGTGATCACTGATACAGGCCATATCCAACGTGAGACTGATCCTGAAAGTACGGTTACTGTCTTATCTTCCATGTATAAGCATGGCAATGATGGTGATGTCATCGTAATCGAAGATCATGTTAGTGATGTTAAACCCATCGTGAAGGTATTTGATCTTAAGGTAAGTTATACTTACATCAACGATCAGTTAAACGAGATCATCAAGCAGTATGGTTTAGACGCAACTAAAGTGAAGGATTCTTTAATTGAAATAACTAAGGGCATGTTGTTGACTCATCTCTACCAGAAGCATGTAGATATCGTAGGTACGCGTAATGGTTTAAATGACATCAAGAGCAAAATGGTGCGTCTGTTTGCTTGTGGTCATTTGGATCTGGTTAAGCCCACCTTAGTGCGCATCAGTGAGAAAGCCTCTCGTCTAGCGACTGAAATAACAAAATAGTGTTACTGTACCCTGGTTACTCCAAGTGGGTAATCAGGGTATAAGGCTTATGCTGTCATTTCTTTTTTATTAATGTTATTGCAAATAAAATGGATATATACCATTAAAGTAGTAAGAGAGACTCTTGTCTTTCTTCCATCTCTATTTAACCTTAATGCGTTAAACGCATCAAGCTTGGATAGCAAGCTATTTTTACCCTGTTATTTTACTAAAGGATATTCGAAATGAATAAATTCATGTTTTCTGTTCTGGTAGCCACACTATTGACTGGTTGCTGGGATGCTAATAGAGTAGCACCAGGTGAAGTTGCTTTTGGACAAGGCTCCAATGGTGGTTACTATCCAGTCACTACCTACAGAGTCAAAGACATCAAAGAGACAATGTTCTTGCCTGTCGCTACTCAATCAGGATACGCCAACGTCATGGGTGTTAACTACTTATTCGAGTGGAAGATTACTAACTACGAAGACTATCTGTCTAAACACGGTCGTTATAGTTTCGAGTCGGTTGAGCATACCAAAACGTACGTGAATTCATTAGTGGACTACGCGTTGGTCTCTAACACCATCGAGATCATGGAAAACAACCATGGTGCGTCATCGATTGCTAAAGACGATCTTTACACTAAAGTCAAGGCTAGATTAGCCGATGACGGTGTAGAGTTGGTGACTTTACGCGTCGTTAGTGAAGATGCGTTAAAAGAGTTAGAAGAGAAATCATCTCCTAGCGCCGCTTCTGCCGTTATCTCTTACTTGGAGGAACTCTAAGATGGACATGTCGACAGCCAAAGGCTTCGTGGTGGGTATATTGACTAGCGTAGTGATATTCGCTGCTGTGTGGGTATTGAGAGTGGGTGAGCATCGTGATACCGTACAGGTACATGTACCAGTGACTGTAGAGGTGATTACACCTAATGGACTGGCAGACAAGCAAAGTACGTTGATTAAGCGCAAGTACAGTGCTGCCGAAGAGAAAGGCGAAGTATTGCCTAAGAATGGTGTTGAGTTTAGCACGGTAAAAGGCCGTGTGTTGATTAAATAAGGAGCTTAAAATGTTAAACAATCCCGTAGTAAACAGTTTCTTACAGAATGATGTGGAACTGCTGTTCGTATTGAAAACGAAAGCCATGCGTAAACTGGTGGTACACATGAGTCCATTGGAGAAATACGCATTCATCGAGCGTGTAATAGATGGCCTACCAGCTGCCGTTATTGAATCCGATACAGTTGTCCACAACATGCATGGTGACCGAGGACTGCTCGTTACAATTAGCTACACGCCTAAACGTGGTAATGGTGATATCCATGGTACCAATAACTTGGAAGAAACACCTCGCGATCTTTTCAATCCGAGTAATCCAAGGAAGGAAGTAGGGTATAAGTTGTTGTCTTACTTCTTAGCCATACGTGAAACCATCCAGGCACTGAATGAAGTTAGTCTGGATGACTTAAATGATGCTGATGGTGAAGAGCTTCAGGAGTTCGAGAAGAAAGTGAATGAAGCTGGTGATACCTACGTAAACAGTCGTGGTGATGGTAGTCATGCTATCAGACGGGTACTTGAGAAGATACTCAACCGTTTAACACACGGTGGCAAGGCAAATGTCAAGTTCTACGACATTGACATTGCTCACCCTGACGATGAAGACATCATCACACAGGCATGCGATATTAACATTCATGTCGGTGATATCACCTATACCTTCAAGTATGTTGTCCCGTTGTCGTCTAAGGCATTCTTCGACGATAGTATTACTGTCTTTTGTGCTACCAATGGTTTGTCTAACGACATGGTAACCACCTTGAAGAATCTCTATACGTTACGTTGTTGCTTGGAGATGTCGTTTAACCATGCTGAAGTAATAGGTAGTGAAGACAAAATGTGGTTCTTTAAAGTCTATCATGACGTGGTAGATATGTACTATAAAGTCAGTGAGTTGTTGAAGAGATTCATGGGTGGTGTTTACCTGAAAAGACCTGACAATACCAAAACGTATTGTTTTACTAACAAGTAGTAGACATCTGTAATATTACAGGTACTTACTATTAAGATAGAGAGATAGGAAACTGTCTCTCTTTTTTACACTATTATTTATCCAGTATAGAAAAGGAAATCCAGATGAAGGATAAAACTTTAAAAGGATACATTAATCGTTTGTTTAATGTGTTCTACGACCATGGTCTTCAACCTTTTTGCGATGGTGTGGTTGAAGAAGGCGAGCCATTCGGTGTTAGTGTTAGGTGTGATTTTATAAACGCAGAAGACATCAGACCGGCAGAATTCGTCTATAATCTAGATGCTACTAAACACAAGCAGTTTAAGACCATATTGACGGAAGAAGGGTTCGACGGTAGCATCGTTGTTGACATCATGCAGATACTGTTACTTAAAAGAACCATAGACCTCATTTACAACACTTCTCTACGTGGTCGCGATACATCACCTTCCACAGTTACAAAAGACACAAGTTTAAGTGACTGCGTCGATGCGTTTATGGATGAGTGGTGTAAGATGATGAATCAAGCTGACTTCGGTAAAAGACTACATCATGCTTTTACTAAGTTCAGTAATCTTGAAGACAAGACGGTTAATGCAGTGTTTAGTGTCACTATTGGTACTCGAAATTAAACCAAGAAAGGAATCCCCAATATGTTGGTTAATTTAAAAGACATCGATAAGAAAACACTCTCTAGTCGAGATATTAACATCTACGAATGCATCGAAGCCATAGAAGACGAACTACTCGAGCTGGATATAAACACACAGGGTAGTGAATCTATAAACGGCATCAAAGTGACGCTTAACGATATGCTGATCGATCCAGGTAGTCCTGACCATTCTTGTCTATTTACGGTAGGTCGATCGTGGGTAGACAAGATCAGCATGATGATTAAGTTAAGCGACATTACTGATGATTTGTCTAAAGAGATGGTGTATTTGACGATTCTCTATCTTGCATTGGAAGAGAAAATCTCTATCGATAGAAACAAATTTGGTGTCGATAACGC
>ERZ773068.470-NODE-470-length-21457-cov-6.592234_pt1 | contig 21457 bp, 20 predicted proteins | sample MGYA00580620_ERZ773068 | MGnify/ENA primary metagenome ERZ773068 (study PRJEB29015, sample SAMEA2737983) | human oral metagenome | biome: human oral; feature: human-associated habitat; material: dental | place: China | collected 2101 ... | reverse complement strand
TCTTTATAGACGATAACCCTATTGAGAGGGGCATTGTAAAAGAATTTCTTCCAGAGGTAGAAGTTCCAGATTTTCCAGACAAGCCTTATGATTTGGTAGATTTCTTTTGGAAAGTCTATAATGAGTACTTCACTGCTTTTGAGCTCTCGCAGGAGGACTTAAATAAAACCGAGCAGTATAAAGAAAACTTCTTCCGAAACGAGAGCAAAAAAGTCTTTAATAATATGGATGATTATCTCGCAAGTTTAGATATCGTAGTAGATATTATCTCTGCAAATGATGCTAATATCTCCCGTATTGCTCAAATGACTCAGAAAACCAATCAATTTAATCTAAGAACTCAGCGCTATACAGAGGAAGACCTCAAACTTAAACTCAAAAATGGAAGCCATATTTACTGTGCCAATGTAAAGGATAAGTTTGGCGATAATGGTATTACCATTGCCTGCATTGTTGAAGAGCAAAACAATACTTTATTCCTTGATTCTTACCTTTTAAGTTGTAGAATATTAGGTCGTGAGATAGAAAAAATCACCCTACTAAGTATTATAAAACACCTGCAATCCCAAACAGGTAAAGAAGTAAAAGCAGAATACATCCCATCTAAGAAAAATGCAATGACTAAAGATTTCTTGGAAAAAGTAGGCTTTACAATAGATAGCGAAGACCCAGAAGGCATTAAGAAATACTCCTTCAACCCAGATTTAGAGATAGAAATTAAAGATTATTATACCATAAATTTTAAATAATTAATAAAGAATATTGACAAAAAGATTTTTTTGTGTTCTAATTCTTATGTAAATTTATAAAGAAAGGAGAAATTATGAAGATAAGTACAAAAGATATTACTTTAGTAGCCTTGTTCAGTGCATTAATTGCAGTTGGGGCATTTATAAAGATTCCATTTTTGATTGTTCCGATTACATTGCAAACTCTTTTTGTTATTCTATCGGCATTGGTGCTTGAACGTAGATTGGCTGTATTAAGTGTAATTGTATATTTGATGATTGGTCTTGCAGGTTTCCCGGTATTTGCAAAAGGTGGCGGTATAAATTATATTTTTAGTCCTACTTTTGGATATTTGGTAGCATTTATTTTTGCAACTTATTTTATAGCAAGTTTTAAGGAAAAGAACCTTTATATAATCACATTTATTGGAATGTTGATTATTTATGCTCTAGGAATGATGTATTTCGTTTTTATACAATATATTTTTAGTGGTAAAGTATATTCAATAAGTTATTTGCTGTATAATTTGTTTTTAGTATTTTTACCCGGAGATATACTTTCCTGTGTAGTTGCAATCATTGGATATAGAAAAATACTTAAAATAAAAAAATAAAAAATTTTTTTAATTTTTATATTTGCATATAAGCATATATTGAGGTATACTTTATTAGTATAGGGTTACTTTATACTGTAAACAATTAATTCAGGAGGTTTTTTTATGGCAGAGCAAATGAAAGCATTTGTAATGAAAAAAATAGGAGAGGTTGGTTGGATTACAAAAGATAGACCTGTATGTGGACCGACAGACGCAATTATAAAACCATTGGCACTGGCTCCATGTACTTCAGATATACACACTGTATATGAAGGTGGAGTAGGAGAAAGATTTGACATGGTTTTAGGGCATGAAGCCTGTGGAGAAATCGTTGAAGTTGGATCTTTAGTAAAAGATTTTAAAGTTGGAGATAGAATTTTAGTTGCGGCAATTACTCCAGACTGGAATTCAGTAGAAGCTCAAGCCGGATTCCCTATGCATGGTGGAGGAATGCTGGCAGGATGGAAATTTTCAAATGTAAAAGATGGAGTTTTCGGAGAATATTTCCATGTTAATGATGCAGACGGAAATCTAGCTTTAATTCCTAAAGGAATGGATTATGGAACAGCCTGCATGCTAAGTGATATGGTTCCTACAGGATTCCACAGTGCTGAATTGGCAGATGTTCAATATGGTGACGTAGTTGCGGTATTTGGATTAGGACCTGTTGGACTTATGGGAGTTGCAGCTGCGGCATTAAAAGGTGCAGCAAGAATAATAGCTGTTGATTCAAGACCTCAGGTAGTTCCTATAGCAAAAGCTTACGGAGCAACTGATATAGTTGACTTCAAAGTGGCTCCTACAGAAGATCAGATTATGGAACTTACTAATGGACAAGGTGTAGATAGAGTTATCCTGGCTGGTGGAGATCAGAGATTATTTGCAACTGCAATGAAAGTATTAAAACCAGGTGGACGTTTAGGAAATGTCAACTATTTAGGAAGTGGTGAATTTATTCAGATACCTAGAGTTGAATGGGGAGCTGGAATGGGTCATAAAAGAATTTATGGTGGATTAATGCCTGGAGGAAGATTAAGACTTGAAAAGCTTGCAAGACTTATAGAATTTGGTAAATTAGATCCTAGTCTATTAATTACTCATAGATTTGACGGATTTGAAAATGTTGAAAAAGCCTTAGAATTAATGAGAACAAAAGAAGATGGAGTAATTAAACCAGTAGTATATATGACTTCACAGAGAGTAAATGAATAATATAAAATAAAATAAATTTTAAAGGGGCTGTCTTAAAATTAAAAAATATGAATGAATAATTTGTAAATTATGCTTGAAAAATATTTTTTAATATATAGGCAGCTTTCTTTTATACAGTTGTGTATAAAAATATTATAATTCTTATAAGAGGGAGGAATAAAAAACATGAAAATACTTGTTATTTCAGGTTTCCTTGGAGCAGGTAAAACTACATTTATTAAAGAGATGGTTAGAAGTACAGGAAGAGAATATGTCATATTTGAAAATGAATTTGGAGATGTAAACATTGACGGAGAAATATTGAAAAATAAGTCTGAAACAAGTGATGAGAAAAAAATAGAACTAAATGTATGGGAGCTGACAAGCGGTTGTGCATGTTGCAGTACGAAGGCTGACTTCATGTCTTCACTCCTTGCCATAGACAATACCCTAAATCCAGATTTTTTAATAGTTGAACCTTCAGGAATAGCTGTTTTAAGTAATATCTTAAATAATGTGAATAATGTGGGATATGAAAGAATAAAAGTACTTCCTCCGGTAACTATAATAGATGCGGGAACATATTTTAAATATAAGAATAAGTATGAAGAAGTATTTATGGATCAGGTTAAAATGGCAGCTCATATTCAGCTTTCCAAAGTAGAAAATATGGCAGAGGAAGAACTTAATACAATTTTTGAAGACATAAGAAAAATTAATCAAAATGCTGAAATTCATACATCTGACTATCATAATCAGGATATAAGTTATTGGAACAGTCTTTTCAGTGGAGAGCTTGTCAGGATGAAAAGTTCTGACCTGATAGATGTAAAAAAGAAAATGCAGAATGTAAGTTATAAAAATGCCTGTGCCAAAAACCCTGCTGCTCTAGCTTTTTTTCTGGATAAGCTGATATTAGGCTATTACGGAGATATAAACAGGGCAAAGGGAGTTTTTAGAAATTCTGATTATAATATGCATTTTGATGTAGTTGATACTGGGTACAATATATATTTTTCGGAAGGGGAAGCAGAGAATAATACAGTTTTTATAGGGAATCCGATTGATAAGGAATTGCTTCTAAAGGAACTTGAAGAAATGACAGCCGGAAACAGCTTGTACAGATAATTTTATAATTTCAGGTAATTATACAGTTTTATACTGGTTCCCGAAAGCCCGCCCTCAATACTATTAAAACAGTGCGCGGTAGTAACATTAAATCTATTGAAAGATATATAACTGTACACATGTGACAATACTGAGGATAAAAGTAAAGAAGTTAAATCTCCTCCTGATTCCCATAAGCGTGACAGGCTTGTTTAAAATTCCGGAGAATTTTAGTTGCACTCGCTTTTAACAATATCTACACCAAATATAAAACTGTATAGTGAAATTTTTTAAAATGATTTCAAAAAATAAATATTAATCTTCAATCAGCTCAGTCAGCCAGTTTGCCTGCTGGAGTTCAGTATCAGTTTCCCTGATTTTTTTTGAAAGCAGATCGAGTTCTTTCTGTAAAGCGGGAACATCTACTGTGCTCATTATTTTTATTTCTGTAGTTGAATACAGGTTTACTTTCTGACCTGCAATATTTAAAAATCCTCTTAAAATATTGGATTTTAAAGTCAAAGTATCTCTTTCGGCAATCAGATTGGCAAGGGTTTGACCATTTGAAACAGTAACACAGTTAGTTCTGTTAATCTGTTTAATAAGAATTTTCAGCTGATTAATATTATTATCAAGTTCATTCAGAAGTTCTTCAGGATTTTCTGAAGGTTCGTCGTTTTCCTGAACTTTTGCATTATTATTAAGTCTTACTCTTAACTGTTCTATTCTTTTTTGTAAATCTGATCTTAAAATCAGAGCTTCAGCCAGTTTCATATATAACCTCCGTCTATTATTTTATATTTATATAAATGAATTATACCCAATAGATTTTTTTATGTCAATATGATTGACAAAAAAACAAAAAAAGAGTATTATAGATTTATAAAACAATTAAACTTCAGGGCAGGGTGAAATTCCCGACCGGTGGTATATAAGTCCACGCGATTGAGAAATCATGAACTGGTGTGATTCCAGTACCGATAGTATAGTCTAGATGAAAGAAGTTGGAATATGTTAATAGTACAAGTATAATGAATATACTGATATTGTCGTAGATTTTTTGTAACATAATATGTATAAAAACATAAAAGATGTAAATGATATCAGATATTGAAAATAAGTGGAACTATTACAGATATTTAAAGTCCCGGGGTTTTAATTAATCCTGTTTTTTTATTACCTGAAAAGTTGTTTTAAATAAAATTATTTTAGGAGGAAAAATGAAAAAATTTGAAGGGAAATTTAATGGAAAAGGAATAAAAATCGGTATTGTAGCAGGAAGATTTAATGAGTTTATTACATCAAAATTAGTAGGCGGAGCGGTAGATGTGCTGAAAAGAAATGATGTAAATGATGAAGACATTGATATCGCCTGGGTGCCAGGTGCATTTGAAATACCGCTGATTACAAAAAAGATGGCTGAATCGAAAAAATATGATGCGATAATAACATTGGGAGCAGTTATAAAAGGATCTACTCCTCATTTTGACTATGTATGTGCAGAAGTGTCGAAAGGAGTGGCTCAGATTTCATTACAGACAGGACTGCCTATAATGTTTGGGGTACTAACTACAAATAATATAGAAGAGGCGATAGAAAGAGCTGGAACAAAGGCAGGAAATAAAGGTTCTGATGTTGCATTTGGTGCATTGGAAATGATTGATTTGATAAAAAATATTGGATAGAGCTAAGGAAAATAAGATGGAAGAAAATATTAATGAAAAATATATGCGGATGGCAATTGAACTGGCGAAAAAGGGTGCAGGTGCAGTAAATCCTAATCCAATGGTTGGAGCTGTTGTGGTGAAAAATGGAAAAGTAATTGGAGAAGGCTACCACAAGTTTTTTGGAGGTCCCCATGCAGAAGTTTATGCGCTGGAAGATGCCGGCAAAGAAGCTGAAGGAGCTGCAATCTATGTTACTTTGGAGCCGTGTTCCCATTATGGTAAAACACCGCCTTGTGCAAAAAAAATAATAGATATGGGAATAAAAAAATGTTTTATCGGTTCAAGTGATCCAAATCCGAAAGTAGCCGGTAAAGGTGTGGCAATGCTTAAAGAAGCAGGAATTGAAGTCGTTGAAAACGTGTTAAAAGAGGAATGTGATGAGATAAACCAGGTTTTCTTTAAATATATAAAAACGAAGATTCCTTATTTGTTTGTAAAATGCGGAATAACGCTGGACGGAAAAATAGCCTTGTTAAACGGGATTTCAAAGTGGATAACAAATAGTATCGCCAGGGAGAAAGTACAGTTTTACCGAAATAAATTTATGGGAATAATGGTTGGGATAAATACAGTTCTTACTGACAATCCAAGTTTGACGGCGAGAATTGAAAATAGTGTAAATCCCTTCAGAATCATTGTTGATCCGCATTTGAAAATTGATGAGAACTGTAAAATTGTGGAAAATAATGAGGATGAGAAAACAGTAATCATTACTTCGCAAAAAAATCTGTTTGATGAAGATGCTGAAAATAATGAAATTCAACTAAAACAAAAGAGACTTTGTAAAGAAAATAAATTGAAGTTTATTTTTATTGAGGGTGAAAAATTTTCTTTTAAAAAAATGCTTGAAGAAATTGGAAAAATAGGAATTGACAGTGTTCTGCTGGAAGGTGGAGAAACCCTTATTTCTCTTGCGTTTGAAGAAAATGTAATTGATGGCGGAGAAATTTTTATTGCAAATAAAATTTTAGGTGACAGCAGTGCAAAACCTTTTATTTCAGGATTTGTGAGGGAGAAAATGGATGAAGCTGTTCAATTGACCAATGTGAGAAATAATATTTATGGCGAAAATGTAGGAATGGAGTTCTATTTTAAGAAATACAGTGAAATGGAACAGGATTAGGAGAAATTATGTTTACAGGTTTAGTCGAAGAAATGGGAAAAATAGTGAATATTTCTAAAAAAGCTACAGGTTTAGGAATAACAATAAAAGGCGATAAGGTCGTTGAAAAGATAAAAATTGGAGACAGTATAGCGGTAAATGGAGTCTGTCTGACAGTTACGGAATTTAGCGGAAACAGTTTTACAGCAGATGTGATGTACGAAACAATTGAAAGAAGTGGACTGAAACGGATAACTGCCGGAGAAACTGTAAATCTTGAAAAATCATTGACTTTAACTACATTTTTAGGCGGGCATCTTGTAATGGGAGATGTTGACAGCGAGGCAGAAATTATTTCAATTGTTCCGAAAGGAATTGCTAAACTTTATAAATTTCAGCTGGAAGAAAAACACAGGCAGAATATAAAATATGTAGTTGAAAAAGGGCGTGTGACAATAGATGGAGCAAGCCTTACAGTTATTGATACAGATGATGTTTCAGGAACTTTTTCTGTGTCGCTTATTCCGCATACTTTGGAAAATATAACGCTTGGAAAAAAGAAAGTTGGAGATTACGTTAATATAGAGACAGATTTATTTGGAAAATATGTGGAGAAAATCCTGAAATTTAATAATACAGAAACTGAAAAAAAAGAAAAATCGGGCATTACAATGGATTTTTTACAAAAAAATGGATTTTAAGGTATAAATATATCTGAAAAGAGGTAGGAAAATGGAAAGAAAATTTAATACAATAGAAGAAGCAATAGAAGACATAAGAAATGGGAAACCAATAGTTATAGTAGATGATGAAGACAGGGAAAATGAAGGGGATTTATTTTTACCAGCAGAAGTGGCTACCTATGAAACAATAAATTTCATGATAAACAGTGCAAGAGGATTGATGTGTGTGCCTATTACTGAAAAAAAGGCTAAAGAACTGAAACTTGCATTTATGACGGAACATAATACTGACAATCATGGGACAGCGTTTACAGTATCAGTTGATGCAGTGGAAGGAACAACTACAGGAATATCTACAGGTGATAGGCTTAAAACAATAAAAGACCTTGTAAATCCTTCAAAAAAAGCGGAAGATTTTAGAAGACCTGGACATATGTTTCCGCTTGTTGCAAAAAATGGTGGAGTTATAGAGAGAAAAGGGCATACAGAAGCTGCTGTTGATTTATCTGAAATTGCAGGATTTTCAAAAGTTGGAGTAATAATGGAAATTTTAAATGAAGACGGAACGATGGCAAGAAGGGATCAGCTGTTTGAATTCTGTAAAAAAAATGAACTTAAGATAATAACTATAGAAGATTTGATTATATATAGAAAAAAATACGAAAAACTTGTAAAAATGGAAGCGGAAGTAAAAATTGCGACTAAATTTGGAGATTTTGATTTTGCAGGATATAGCGACAAGATTGAAAACAAGGAATATATAGCTGTTATTAAAGGAAATATAAGGAATAAGGAAAATGTGAGCGTCAGATTACATTCAGAATGCCTGACGGGAGATGTTTTCGGCTCTAAACGTTGTGACTGCCAGGATCAGCTTCACAGGGCACTGCATGAAATAGAAGAAAAAGGAGAAGGACTTCTGATTTACTCAAGACAGGAAGGCAGAGGAATAGGAATACTCAATAAACTGAAGGCATACAAGTTGCAGGATGAAGGTTATGACACAGTTGAAGCAAATCATCAGCTTGGTTTTGAAGATGATTTGAGGGATTATGCAATAGCGGCACAGATTATAAAAGACCTCGGAATAAAATCAGTTTCCTTGAAAACAAATAATCCACTTAAAATAAAAGGACTGGAACAGTACGGTGTAAATGTTGCATCAAGAGAGGAAATTGAGATAGAAGTTAATGTACATGATAAGAAATATTTAAAGACAAAAAAGGAAAAAATGGGACATATATTAAGACAGGAGTTATAAAGGTAAATTTATAAAAAGGATATGCATTTTAATATTATCTTGGAGCATATTCTTTTTTTATACAAAATTTTATAAATAAAGATAGATAATCAGAATAAATATATTTAAATAAAAAATTGACAAATTAATTTAGATAATATATAATCGACTAAAATAAAGATTATTTTATAATAAGGTTAATAAAAATGTATTATAAAAATTATTACTATTGCAGAAATATCAGATAAAATTTTATAAAATGATTTTGAAAAATTAAATTATAAATTAAACTGATAGGAGATGATAGATATATGGAAAAATTTGAAGATCTTTTAATAAGTATGGGAAAAATAGGAAATTCAAAGAAAGCACCAGTTTCAAGGAAAGAAATAAAAAAAACTTCTATTCCTAAAACTTTAAAACTTTCTCCTGAAGAACAGAACGGTTTAGGAAGAAGTATTGCTGGAGCGAGTTCAGTAATTGGAGCTGTTAATCCGGCTTTGGGGTATGTTGGGAAATCAATAGGAAGAAAATTAGAAAGAGATTCACTGGAGAAAGTGATGCTGAATAAATTGAGAAAAGGACAGGGACTAAAAAGCATAGAAAAGGATCTGGTCAGATTGAGTCAGCTGGCGGGATATTCAATAAAAGCAAGCAAATATGAAGGGATATATGTAATAAAGAATCCTGAGTTGAGAGCAAGGATTATAAATAAAAATAATAATCTGTATCTTGATAAATTTGATCCGGAAGGATGGAAAAGAATAGAAAAAAATGAAAAATATAAAAAAGCAGTAGAAAATGTTGTTAAAGAAGCAGAAAATAAATTTTTAAAAACGGGAGAAATGACAAGTGGTAAAAATGCAATAAGAACTACCGTGAAATTTGCAGATAGGTCTGAAATTGATAAACAGAATACATTGGAATACGCTTTAGGAGAATCGACTATATTAGCTAATGTTAAATTTTCAATTGCAGAAGATAAGCAGGGGAAACATAAACTTCGTGTTTATGTAAAGTATAATCTGACAGACAAATTTGAAAAAATATTAGGAAAAGATATACCGGTTGAATGGGGAAAACCATATGATATGCTAGGACCATCAGGAGAAAAAACCATACTTGAAGAAAAATTTAATAAAAGGGAAGATGTATTTAAATACCTAAAGGAATTAAAACGGGAATTGAAATTGGGTATGGCGAGGTAAAATATGAAAAAATTTATGATGAATGTATCAGATTTATTGATAAAGATATTTACATTTTTATCTATTCAAATAATTATAATAATTCTATCATTAATTGTAGGAATATCAACGATTTTTTATATTCCTTTTAAACCAATGAAAGAACCAATAGATTTATTATTGGAGGATGCTTATGAATTATATTTGTATAAAGACGGGATTGTAGAGATGAAAAAATATGATAACCATTTTTCTTTTAATGATTTTGAATATCCAAGTCAAGTTAAGCTGGAAAGAAGCATATTTTCATTGGATAAACTTACAAGATATAAGGAAGGGGATGAAGAACATTATATAGGGCATATAACAGAAGAGAAAATAGAAACTATGTATGATGATGAGACTAAAAATACAGTAAGAAAAAATGATAACAGTAAAAATTTAGGCTATTTTTATTCTAATTCAAAAAATAAAACAATAAGATTTGGTTTAACAGAAGAAGAAATAAAGCAGAAGTATGGAGATAAAATAATAAAAAAGATGAAAAAGCCTAAAAAAATAATCTCAAAATATGGAGATAATGGTGTAGGAAATAGAGATATGGAGAATATTATTTATATAAGAAGTATTATTATATGGGTATTATTAAATTTGTTTCAATTTTGTTTTATATTCAAAAGAAAAAAGTTGATATCAAACTAAAAATAAGGGATTTCCCTTATTTTTAGTTATAAGTCAAATTCTTTTTCAAAACAGAAAAATTTGAAAAAATCATTTATATCTAGGATTATTTCTCATATTTTTCTGTAATAACTCTTAATGAATGCCAGCTCAAAGTTGCACATTTTACTCTTGCAGGCATATTGGCAACATATTCCATAAGAACAGCATCTCCAAGTTTTTTACTTTCTTCAGAAGTAAGTTTTTCCTCCTGTTTCATCATTTTAAAGAACAGATTTACCTTTTCTTCAGCTTCAGCCATTGTTTTACCTTTTATAAGGTCAATAAGCATTGCTGTAGAAGCACTTGAAATGGCACATCCACTTCCAAGAAAAGCTGCATCTTCAATTATATCCCCATTAAGCTTGATTTCCAGAGTCAAATCATCTCCGCAATTTGGATTATGTCCTCTTTCGATATATGTGGGATTTTCGATTTCTTTTTTAAGTTCCTTTTTATTACTGTATTCCAGTATTGTCTGCTGATATATTTTTTCTAAATTCATATTTTAAACACTTCCTTTATTTTTAAAAGTCCTTCAACCAATTTTTCTATATCCTTTTCATCATTGTATATGCTGAAACTTGCCCGGCAGCATGAGGGAACGCCGAGATAGCTCATAAGTGGCTGGGCACAATGATGTCCAGATCTTACTGCCACATGATAGGAATCCAGAATGAATGCCACATCGTGGGAATGTACACCTTTTACATTGAAGGCGATAACTCCTGTTCTGGAAACATTCTCTGTGCAGTATGTTTCTATGAATCCTAGCTTTTTCATTTCATCTAATGCTTTTGAAGTCAGACTGTCTTCAATTTCAGAAATTTTATCATAACCTATATGCTCGATATATTCAATGGCTGCCTTTAATGTAAAAGCCCCTTCCACATTCTGTGTTCCGCCTTCAAATTTATTTGGTAATGGCGCAAATGTAGAGCTCTCTTCAGTAACGAATTCTATCATGTCTCCCCCATAAAGGAATGGTGGCATTTTATCAAGTAATTCCTTTTTTCCGTATAGTACTCCTATTCCCATTGGAGAAAAAAGTTTATGACCTGAAAACACAAGAAAATCGGCGTCCATTTTTTGTACATCATGTCTGTAATGGAGAATTGACTGGGCAGCATCAATTACAGCCAGTGCACCATATTCATGAGCAATTTTTACAATTTCTTCAACAGGCTGGATTACTCCTGTAACATTTACTACAGCTGAAACTGCCACGATTTTTGTTTTTTCTGATAATTTATTTTTGAAATCATTTATGTCAAACTGTCCGTTATCATCCAGATATACAAATTTTATTCCGGCATTTTTCTTTTTTGCAACAAACTGCCATGGAACAATATTTGCATGGTGATTCGATATTCCAAGTATAATTTCATCGCCTTCATTTATAAATTCCAGTCCATATGAATATGCAATGAGATTGATTGATTCGGTAGTATTTTTAGTAAAAATAACTTCTTCAGCTTTTTCTGCATTAATAAAGTTTCTTACTTTTTCCCTTGCATCTGAAAGCAGACCTGCAGCCTCCATAGACAGGGCATGTGAACCTCTACCAGGATTTCCGTTATATTTTTCATAGTATTCCATAATTTTATCAAGCACTATTTTTGGCTTTTGTGAAGTAGCCGCTGTATCTAAATAATGATTTATAATGTTTTGAAATATAGGAAAATCTTTTTTATAGTTCATGTTGAACTCCTTTCACTTTTTGTGTTTTCTAAATCTTATAGTAAAGGGTTTTCCTTTACATTTATTATACTTTTTATTTACTGTAATTTCAAGTGGTTTTTAAGTATGGCAATGAAATTGTTATGAAGTATTAATTTTATAATTATATTGACATTGAATATTTTCTAGGTTATTATGTGCATATAAGAATGGATTTAAATAAGTTAGGAGAATAATATGGATTCAGAGAATAATTTTGGGAACAAAATTAAGAAAATATATAATGAATTAAGAAAGTCTGAGAAGAAAGTAGCAGATTATATTTTGGCAAATAGATATGAAATAGAAGAGATGGGATTGGAAGAAATTGCTAAAAATAGTAATGTAAGTACGCCAACAGTAATAAGATTTACTAAAGCTATGGGATTTGAGGGATTCAAGGAATTTAAAACGGAACTTTTAAAGTCAGGAAGAGACAATACTGCCGAGCTTGAAAATATAAACTTACTTTTAGATTTACATGTAAATGCAAATGACAAACTTAAAGATATACCTTTAAAAATAATAGGTCTTACCATAAAAGCTCTTGAAGAAACTTTTAAATTTATAAATTATGAAACATACGCAAAGGCTGTTAAAATGATTACAGATGCCAATATAATTGATATTTATGGTGTGGGAAATTCAGGAAGTATAGGAAATGATTTTATGAGTAAACTTCTCAGAATAGGATTGAATTGCAGAGCATATTCAGATAATCATTTGCAGCAGTTATGTGCTTGTCATCTGAGAAAAAATGACTTAGCTATAGGTATTTCACATTCAGGAGAAACAAAGGATACAGTAGACGCTATTAGAATTGCCAAGGAATCAGGAGCAAAGACATTAGTTCTTACAAATTTTAAGGCTTCAGTAATAACAAAATATGCTGATATTGTTATGTTTACAGGTGACACTGAAAGTAGCTTTTATAGTGAAACAATGTCTTCGCGAATGTCTCAGCTTGCAATAGTAGATATGCTTTATATGGGAGTGGTAGTAAGTGATTACAGGAAATACACCAAAAGACTGGATAAAATTAATAATATGACAATAGGAAAAATATATTAAAATAAAAAGAAATGGTCCAAAATGCTTAAAATTTTGAGACAGTTTCTTTTTATTTTAATATGCTTATACAATTTATTAATTCATATCCATTAAAATTTTAATAATTTTTCCATATTTTTTATACCTAAACAAATACAAGTTATTTTATTCGTTATATTTTTCTCCGAAAATTCTAAATTATTTTCAATATTATGTTATTTTTAAGCAATTTTTTCTATTATGACAAGTTTTTGTATTTTTTTTACAAAAATTTATTGACTTTGTAAAAAAATGTGATATACTTTTAATGTAATAAAAATACAAATATTGATATAATATGTATATAAAATACAAATAGGAGGAAAATATTATGAGTAAAATGACGTTGACAGAAGTTGTAAAAAAAGGATTGAAATTAAAAAAAGAAGATAGAGCTTCTATGCTTGGGATAGGACCTATGTCCAAAATGCTGATAAAAGCAAGTATTTTATTAGCTAAAGAAAAAGATTTTCCTTTAATATTTATAGCAAGTAGAAATCAGGTAGATGCACAGGAACTTGGTGGAGGATATGTTTGTAACTGGGATCAGAAAGGATTTGCAGAAGCAATAAAAAAAGTAGCAGACGAAGTAGGATTTGATGGACTTTACTACTTATGTAGAGATCATGGTGGACCTTGGCAAAGAGACAAAGAAAGAAAAGATCACCTTCCTGAGGAAGAAGCAATGAGATTAGGGAAAATTTCCTATGTATATGACTTAGAAAATGGATTTGATTTGTTGCATATCGATCCAACAAAAGATCCTTATGTTGTAGGAAAAGTTATAGATGTAAATGTAGTTTTAAGAAGAACTGTGGAATTAATAGAATATGTGGAAAAAGAAAGAATAGCAAGGGGACTTCCTGAAATAAGTTATGAAGTAGGAACAGAAGAAACAAATGGAGGACTTACCTCAGTAGAATCATATGAATTTTTTATACAGGAACTTATTAAAGAGCTTGATAAAAAGAACTTACCTCATCCTTGTTTCATAGTAGGTCAGACAGGAACTCTTACAAGACTTACGGAAAATATTGGACATTTTGATGCGAAAACGTCAAGAGAACTTGCAGCAGTTGCAGAAAAATATCAAGTAGGATTAAAGGAGCATAATGGAGATTATCAAGATGAAGGAATACTTCTTGCACATCCAGCATTAGGAATAACTGCAATGAATGTAGCTCCTGAATATGGTACAGTTGAAACAAGAGCTTATTTAAAATTGATTGAATTGGAAGAAATACTGTTTAAAGAAGGGCTTATTTCAAAAAAATCGGATTTAAAAAATTGTATAAGACGTGAATCAGTAATGAGCAGAAGATGGGAAAAATGGATGACAGACGATACTGTTTCAAAAACAACTGAAGAACTTCTTCAGGATGAAGAAATAATAAGTGTAATAACTGATATTAGTGGACATTACACATTTAACAATGATAATGTAAAAGAAGAAATAGAGACTCTATTTGAAAATCTTTCAGAAGCAGGAGTAAATGCTGAAGAATATGTAATATACAAATTGAAAGAATCATTAGATAGATATGTAGAATGCTTTAATTTAAAAGGATACACAAGTAGATTAAAAAAATAGATATTATAAAATAAAAAGTTAAGAAGGTTGAAATATGGAAGTAGTAGATTATCATGTTCATTCAAATAATTCATTTGATGGGAAAAATTCAATAGAAGAAATGTGTAGAAGAGCAATAGAAAAAAATCTTTCTGAGATATGTTTTACTGAGCATTTTAATGTAGACCCGAGAGATGTTAGCTATGGTGTTTTAGATTACGAAAAGTATTTTTCAGAAATCATAAAAGCAAGGGAAAAGTTTTCTGACAGAATAAGAATAAAATGTGGAATGGAAATAGGAGAACCTCATTTGAAACAGTATCAAGAAGACCTTGTGAAAGAAATAGAAAACATGAATCTTGATTTTATAATTGGGTCAGTTCATAATATAGATGGTATCAAATTGAGACTTTATATGCAGAATAAAAATAAATATGATATTTACTACGATTATTTCAGTGAAATATATGAAATGGTCAAAAGTTCAGACATTGATATAGTTGGACATATGGATCTGATGAAAAGATATGCATATGAAGCACATGGAAATTATACTTTTGATGATTACAAAGAAATTATAGAAAAAATACTGAAAGAAGTAATTTCAAGAGGAATAGGATTAGAAATAAATGGCTCAGGATACTCAAATAAAGTTGGAGAACCTTATCCTGGTAAGAAAGTTCTTGATCTTTATAGAAATCTTGGTGGAGAAGTAATGACAGTAGGTTCAGACTCTCATTTTTGCGAAAGTTTAGCTATACATAATATAAAAATGATAAATTTACTTAAGGAAATAGGCTTCAAGTATATATTTACATATGAAAAGAGGAAGAAAATTCCTTTGAAGATATAATTTAAACAATAATAAAAAATAAAAATAAATAATAAACTTGACAAAACAATAAATCAAGGTATAAATTAAATATAGCTATTATAAAATTGCGGGAGGAATTATGAATGTAAATGAACTGATAAATGAAGAGCTCATTTTCCTTGATTTTGATGCAAAAAACAAATTGGAAGTCTTGAATAAATTGGGAAAACTCATATCTAAAGCAGGAAAACTACATGATGAAAAATATGGAATAGTAGATGCACTAGAAGGATTTATAAAATCTGTACAGGAAAGAGAAAAAATATTTGCAACAGCAGTAGGATTTTCTTTTGCCATACCTCATGGAAAATCTGATTATGTAAAACAGTCTTCAATTGCCTATGCAAGACTAATAGAAAAGATAGAATGGTCTGAAGATGAAAAAGTACATCATGTTTTTATGATAGGTGTTCCTGAAGAAAAAGCAGGAAATGAACATTTAGAAATACTTATAAAATTATCAACTGCAATACTGGAAGATGATTTTAGAGAAAGGCTTGAAAAAGCAAAAACTAATATGGAAGTGATGAAGTTAATAAAGGAATATTCTGAAAGGGAAAGAAATATTTAAATTAAATATTAATATAGAAAGGAATGAGAAAATCTCATTAAAGGTGAAAATATGAAAATAGTTGGAGTAACAGCGTGTCCTTCAGGAGTTGCTCATACTTATATGGCGGCAGAAGCATTAAAAAAAGCGGCTATTGCAAAAGGGCATGAAATTAAAGTTGAAACTCAAGGGCAAATAGGACTGGAAAATGAAATAACTCAGAGTGAAGCTGATGCTGCAGATGTTGTTGTTCTAACAACAGATATTGGTTTAAAAAATACGGAAAGATTTAAAGGGAAACCAATTGTTAGAATAGGTATAAGTGACTTGGTAAAAAAAGCGCCCGCTTTAATTGAAAAAATAGAAGAAGCATTACAAAAAAGAAAATAAATTAGAATAATAAGGAGGCATTTATGTTAGGATTATTAAAAAATACTAAGCAACATTTGATGACAGGAGTTTCTTATATGATTCCCTTTTGTGTTGCAGGTGGAGTATTATTGGCATTGGCGGTTATGATTTCAGGAAAGGCTGCAGTTCCTGAAACAGGATTTTTAAAACATATGTCTGATATTGGGATTGCAGGATTAACACTATTTATTCCAGTTTTAGGTGGATTTATAGCTTATTCAATGGTAGACAGACCAGGAATAGCACCTGGAATGATAGGAGCATATTTAGCAAATTCTAAAGGTGGAGGTTTTTTAGGTGCTATAGTGGCAGGACTTTTGGCTGGAATAGTAGTTCATTATCTTAAAAAGATAAAAGTTCCAAAAGTTATGAGTTCAGTAATGCCAATTTTTATTATTCCTTTAGTTGGAACATTTGTAGTTGGAATGTTGATACTTTTATTTATTGGTGAACCAATAGGTGCATTCATGGCAGCATTATCAAGCTGGTTAAATGGAATGCAGAATAGTTCAAAAATAATATTGGGTATAATCCTTGGAGTAATGATTACATTTGATATGGGAGGACCACTTAATAAAACAGCTTTCTTTTTTGCAGTAGCTATGATCCCTACTAATCCAACATTAATGGCTGCAGTTGCTACTGCTGTATGTACACCTCCTCTAGGATTGGCATTGGCAACATTCATATTTAAAAAGAAATTTACTGTTGCAGAACAGGAATCAGGAAAAGCGGCTTTAATTATGGGATGTATAGGAATAACTGAAGGTGCAATTCCTTTTGCGGCGGCAGATCCAATAAAAGTTCTTCCATCAATAATGATAGGAGGAGCTGCAGCTTCAGTAACTTCACTTTTACTGGGACCTACAAGTCAGGCAGCTTGGGGAGGATTAATTGTATTGCCAGTTGTAACAAATAAAATAGGTTATCTAATTGCAATTACAGTAGGAACTGTTATAACAGCATTAGTTGTATCTGTATTAAAAAAACCAGTAACAGAAGAAGTTAAAACTGAAGAAAAAGTAAATAATGACGATTTAGAATTGGATATAACATTCTAATGAAAGAAAATAAAGAGGACTGAGATAATAATCTGTATAGTTATGATTTGTTTAAAACAGTCCTTTTTATTTATATGATTTTTACTTTATATTTTTTAAATTCTTTTGATTTATCCTTTGAAATATCATCATCTATAATAATATAATCAAAAAATTTTAAATTTGAAAAGTTATATTGTCCATCCTGGTCAATTTTTCTTTTTTCTGTAATTAAATATTTATTTTTGCTCATACTTATTATAGCTGATTTAGTCAACCCATCTTCCTGATCGTAAGTTGAAACATTTCCATTATATAAATTTACTCCAATTGCACCTATGAAACAGCGATCAATATTGAAATGATTAATTTGATTTATGGCAGAAATACCTACAAAACCATCAATTATGTTATTACAGTTTCCCCCTATTCCTACAAGTTTTGTTTTTGAATTTGGATTTAGAGAGAATAAATGCATAATATCAATCATATTTGTAATAATAGTAAGACTAGAGTTGTTTTTTATGATTTCCTGAGCTAAAATATAATTTATTGAAGATATATCAAGGAATATGCTTTCATATTCTTTAATTTCATTTAATGCTTTTAGTGCAATTTTCTTTTTTATTTCAACATTTTCTAATATTCTTGAGGCAATAGTTATAGTTTTTGCAAATTGACGTTTTTTTATTGCGCCACCATAAGTTCTTTCAAGTAAACCCTGTTCTTCAAGTTTACTTAAATCCTTTCTTATTAAATCTTTTGAAACTTTAAAAAAATTACTCAAATTATTTACTTCAACTTTTCCTTTTTCTTCTATTAATTTTAAAATTTCATTTAGTCGTTCAGATACAAACATATAAATCCCTTCAAATTCGTTATATTATTATTTACAAATATTATATAGTAAACCTATATTTTTATCAACAAAAAATTAAAACAATAAAAAACAATAAAAAACTTGACAAAAAAATAAAAAAAAGATAGTATATAAATGAATAGAAATATAATAAATATAGGTTATAAAATAAAATTTAGGAGGTTATACAGTGAATGAGAGAATAGAATTTTTAAAAAAAGAACTGTTCAGAAATAAAAGAGAAATATCAATTGAAAGAGCAGTTCTTTACACTGAAAGCCATAAGCAGACAGAAAATTTACCTGAAATAATTAGGCGTGCAAAAGCTACAGAAAATATTTTAAAAAAGATGGAAATAGGAATTAGAGAAAAAGAAATTATAGCAGGAAATAGAACAATAAAACCAAGAGCAGGTATTATCTCTCCTGAGATGGATCCCTACTGGATATTAAAGGAAATAGATACAATAGATACAAGACCTCAAGATAGATTTATATTTAAAGAAGATGACAAAAAGATTTTTTTAGAAGAGTTATATACTTATTGGGAAAAAAAATCTTTGAAAGATTCTCTAAATGCAGTAATACCTCCATATATAAGGAATGCTGTGAACGAAAAAATAGTTAACTTAAATCAGACAGATAAAGGTCAGGGGCACATAATCCCAGATTTCGAAGAAGTATTAAAGAAAGGTTATCAAAATATAAAGAAAGAATTAGAAGAAAACTTAAAAAAAGATTCTGAAAATGACTTTTTCAAAGCTTCCTTGATAGTATTAAATGCGACTATAGAACATATTAGAAGATATGAAAAACTGGCAAGAGAATTAGCAGAAAAAGAAAATGACCCAGACAGAAAATATGAACTGGAAATAATTAGTAGAGTGTCAGGTAAAATAGCAACTGAACCAGCTGAAACATTTTTAGAAGCCCTTCAGCTGCTTTGGTATACAAGTATAGTTTTACAGATGGAATCAAATGCAAGTTCAATTTCCCTTGGAAGAATAGACCAGTATCTGTATCCTTACTATAAAAAAGATATTGAAAAAGGAGAAAGTAAAGAAAAATTAAAAGAATATCTTGAAGCATTTTATATAAAAACAAATGATGTTGTACTGCTTAGAAGTGAACATAGTGCAAAATTTTTTGCAGGATTTCCTTCAGGATATACAGCTCTTTTAGGTGGAGTGTCAATATATGGACAATCAGCAGTTAATGAACTTTCCTATCTATGTTTAGAAGCCTATCAGGATACAAGATTGCCTCAACCTAATTTAGGAGTTAGGGTAAATGAAATAGAACCCAAAAAATTTATTAAAAAAACATGTGAAACAATAGCTTTAGGAACAGGAATACCACAACTATTTAACGATGAAGTTGTAATTCCATCCTTTTTATCAAGAGGAGTTTCTCTTGAAGATGCAAGAGACTATTCTGTAGTAGGTTGTGTAGAACTTTCAATTCCTGGTAAAACTTATGGTTTACATGATATCGCAATGTTAAATATTTTAAAAATAATGGAAAAAGTATTATATAGCAACGAATCAGAAATGGATTTGAGTTTAGAAAAGATTATTGAAAAAATCAAGGAAGCTATTTCGCATTACGTAAAATTGATGGCTGAAGGGAGTAATATTGTTGATGAAGGACATGAGAAATATGCTCCTGTTCCTTTGTTATCAACATTGGTTAAAGATTCTTTAGAAAAAGGAAAAGACATAACATCAGGTGGAGCAAGATATAATTTTTCTGGAGTACAGGGAATTGGACTACCCAATTTATGTGATTCATTAATGATAATAAAAAAATTTATTTTTAATAATAAAAAATATACATATAAAGAATTAATGGAAGCTCTTAGAAACAATTACGAAGGGAAATACAGTGCCATAAGAGAAGAATTTGTAAACGATGAAACAAAATATGGAAATGACATTGATGAAGTCGATAACATAAGTGCTGAAATATTAAGATATTATTGTAAAGAAGTAGAAAAATATTCAAATCCGAGAGGTGGAAAATTTATTCCAGGGTCATATACTGTTTCTGCACATATTCCATTAGGAGAAGTAGTAGGAGCGACACCTGATGGAAGATATTCTGGAGAACAATTAGCAGATGGAGGACTTTCTCCTATGTTTGGTAGAGATATATTTGGACCGACAGCAGTACTGAAAAGTTTAAGTAAATTAGATAATGTTTTACTTACAAATGGAAGTTTATTAAATGTAAAATTGACTCCTAGTGTAGTAAATACAGATGAAGGAATAAATAAATTTGTAGATTTTATATATGCCTATATGAAATTAAAACTTACACATATTCAGTTTAATGTAATCGGTGTGGACACATTAAAAAAAGCTCAGTTGAATCCAGAAAAATACGGTAATTTAGTAGTAAGAGTTGCAGGATATAGTGCTTTCTTTACTGAACTCAATAAAAAAATACAGGATGATATTATTCATAGAACTGAGCATCGGTTGTAATAATTGTAGAATAATATAGAAAAAGAGAGGTGTGCTATGTTTTGATATGGAAAATCTTAAAAAAAAAGGACTGATATTTAATATACAGAGATATTCGTTAAATGACGGGAACGGAATAAGGACGATAGTATTTTTTAAAGGTTGCCCGCTCAGATGTCCATGGTGTTCTAATCCTGAATCTCAAAGTATGGAAATAGAAGAAATGAAAAGTAATATAAATAAAAATAAAAAGACAGTTGGCAAATGGTATACTATTGATGAAATAATAAAAGAAGTATTAAAAGATGAAGTTTTTTTTAATACATCGGGTGGAGGAGTAACTTTGTCAGGAGGAGAGATATTACTTCAAGGAGAATTTATTACCGAACTTTTAAAAGAATTAAAAGAAAACATGATAAACACTGCTGTAGAAACATGCGGTTATGGAAGTACAGAAGTATTTAGAAAAATGTTACCTTATATAGATACAGTATTTTTTGATTTAAAAATAATAGATAATAAAAAATCAAAAGAGATATTAAAAGGAGATTTTGAAACTATAAAAAATAATTTTTTAGAAGCTGTAAAAAACAATAAAGT
>ERZ773068.469-NODE-469-length-21457-cov-20.920381_pt1 | contig 21457 bp, 19 predicted proteins | sample MGYA00580620_ERZ773068 | MGnify/ENA primary metagenome ERZ773068 (study PRJEB29015, sample SAMEA2737983) | human oral metagenome | biome: human oral; feature: human-associated habitat; material: dental | place: China | collected 2101 ... | reverse complement strand
CATCACCTTGCCAAGGTGAGGGTCGCGAGTTCGAGTCTCGTCATCCGCTCTGGTAGCTCTGCCATCGCCATCGCGCGTGGTGGAGCTTTTTGCATGTCCGCAGGCCTGATAGACACCACGATGATGCACTAGCAAAAAGCCCTGCGCGGCAATGATGGTAAAATATCCCCTGCCAATTCTGGGCATACTGCTTCAGATTTTATGCTCCTGTGATCCCTAGCATACGTAGATAGGTAATACGGTGAACTCTACCCTCAACACCCGATTGCGCACATTGTGGGTGAGCCCCGAACCTGCGGCTACCGAACCTTTTCCGTCTCGTGTACGAACTACTGTGTGGGATCGCATTGGTAATTCAATTCTGTGGCCTTTAGCAATGATTCTGGTCGCACACAGGCTAATCATTTTGTCAATTAACGGTGATGTCACTGACGATTTCTCTACCGTGTACTATGCGTTGCGCAGGTTCATTGAGGGTGTCCCTGTCTACAACGAAAATTATCACCACGTAGACCCGCACTACCTCTACTCCCCTGGTGCCACACTATTACTATCACCTCTAGGGTTTTTAGGACATTTTGGCCTGGCACGGCTGGGATTCATTGGCGTTAATGCACTCGCCATCATCCTCGCTGTTGGACTGCTGACGCGCATGTTTGGTTTTTCGCTGCGGTCGTTTGTCTGGCCGCTGTCGATTTCTCTCGCTTTTCTTACCGAGTCGGTACGCAGCACCCTGATTTTCTCCAACATCAACGGCATTCTGCTACTTGCATTATGCGGGTATTTTTTCCTTCTACTACGCGACAAGCAGTGGTGGGCTGGCGTGGTTATCGGCGTGGCTATTCTGATTAAGCCGCTCTTCCTCCCCTTGTTGTTCTTGCCTTTAGTGAAGCTACAGTGGCGAGCCATCGCGGTGGGCCTTGTTGTGCCTGTACTGTTTAATCTCGCAGCTCTGCCGCTGATTAAAGATGTCAACGACTATTCGGAGCGGCTTCTCCCCTACCTGGGCCAGACTCGTGACTACTTTAATAGTTCGCTTCCTGGCATCGCTTTGTACTACGGAATGCCTACCGCACTGAAGCTTATGCTTTTTGCCGTGTTCGCAGCCGCGGTGGCCGTTGGCGTAATAATGCTGCTTCGGTGGCGCTATAGTGATCCGCTGTTCTGGATGACTACTACCTCAACATTGCTGCTTAGTGGCGTGTTTTTCCTGTCTTCCCTGGGACAGATGTACTACTCAATGATGTTTTTCCCCATGATGTTCACCGTTGTACTGCGCAAATCAGTGCTGCATTCCTGGGTGGCATGGGTGGCTGTGTATTGTTTCTTCTCCCCCGATTCGTGGGTGTCGCACCGCTGGTATGCGATCAGCCGGTGGACAGCCTTTACGCTACCGACAGTCGGCTGGGGTTTGCTTATCCTGGTCATTGCCACGGCTGCGGCGACCTGGTGGTGGAATGAACGCCGGAGCGAAGGGTAAACGGGAATAGTTGCGGCGTCGATACGCGTTGTGTAGTGCACAAGCTCCCATGCGATAGAAAGGCCCGGTGCCGTGACTGATTTTAAACTTCTCACTGATGATGAGTGGCGCAAACGCCTCACCAACATGGAATTTCATGTTTTAAGGGAGGCGGGTACAGAACCACCGTTTGTCGGCGAATACACTGACACCACGGCAAGCGGCGTGTACTCGTGCCGCGCATGCGGAGAAGAATTGTTTCGGTCCACTGAAAAGTTCAGCTCACACTGCGGCTGGCCATCCTTTTTCTCACCATTGGCCCAAGACCGCATCATCCAGCGTGCGGACAATTCCCACGGAATGCGTCGCACCGAGGTGCTGTGCGCCAACTGCGGTTCCCACCTCGGGCATGTTTTTGAAGGTGAGGGATACGACACCCCCACCGACCTGCGCTACTGCATCAATTCCATCTCGCTGACCTTTGAGGAAGGCCAACAACAGTAGGTGATACAGCTAGGGCAGCACTTCGATGATCTCGCTGACGTCCGCTACTCGACGCCCAGTGAAAAACGGCGTTTCCTCACGCACATGCAGGCGAGCCTCGGTGTAGCGCATCTTGTGCATCAGGTCAACGATTCTGCCTAGATCCGGCCCTTCAAAAGCGAGGATCCACTCGTAATCCCCCAGCGAAAATGACGGGACCGTGTTGGCGCGAACATCAGGAAAATCTCGCCCTGAACGCCCATGTTCAGCAAGGATGCGGCGACGGTCCTTATCGTCCATGAGGTACCAATCATAGGACCGAACAAAGGGGTACACGGTGATCCACGCACCCGGGTCTTCCCCCATGATGAAGGATGGAAGGTGGGATTTGTTGAATTCGGCGGGGCGGTGTACAGCCGTACCTGTCCAGAAAACCTCTGAGACTTGCCCGAGCACTGTCGTACGGCGGAAGTCGTTGTACGCCTTCTGGATATCCTCGATGTTCTCGGCATGCCACCAGATCATGTAGTCCGCTTCTGCGCGGATACTGGAAATATCGTATATTCCGCGCACTACAACGGTTCCTGCGGACTCCAGTTGGGCAAAAAAGTCCTGGGTTTGAGAGATAATGTCGGCACGTTCGACGCCCAATCCACCTGGAATGATGCGGAATACAGCCCACTGCGTGTAACGCTGCACACTGTTGAGAGCAGCATAATCCAGACGACGTGATTCGGTCATTCGGGACATCCTTTCGATGATGCACATAGATTATTCAGACATTGTAGGGATACTGCGGCACATGCTGTGGGTGGGTTACTCAATCCCACTACACGGCAGGTCCGTATCCATCATAAGTATGATTCCAAAAACTCTCCCCTCAAACCCCCTTTTTTCGGCGCGCCTCCCGCTGTGGCTTCAGTTGTGGGATAGCTTTGTGCGTGTGACCGACTCTGAAGCTACAGTGCATGCCTCCGCAGCCGCCGACGCAGCTCCGCAGTTCTTTGCCGACGCTGTGGAATCCCTCTACCAGGCACAGCTTCGGCCCGAGATCTCAGTGGGTACAATTCGCCCGCCGCAGCGCTTGGCACCGTACAGCCACGCCATTGGTTTGGAAGTCATGCACCCTGAAACCGATATTGTTACGCCTGATTCCGAAGGCGATGCTTTTGGGCGTTTGATTATCCTCCATGATCCGCAAGGCGAAGAAACCTGGAACGGGCAGCTCCGCCTCGTCGCCTATATTCAGGCTGACATGGACGATGCCGTTGCAGGCGACCCGCTTCTCCCCGATGTTGCGTGGGAATGGCTGCGTGAAGGACTTGGGGACTCCACTGCGACGTTTACCAACCTAGGTGGCACCGTCACGTCAACCACATCAGTACGTTTCGGTGACATTGGTGGCCCACCTCGCGCCTACCAACTAGAGCTGCGAGCATCATGGACAGCTGAAGACAATAACCTCGCTCCGCATGTGGCGGCTTTTGCCACCGTGCTGGCAAGCGTTGCAGGACTTCCCCCAGAGGGCGTGCGGATGATCCGCTAGTACGTCCCAAACGATAGCCTCGCTGGTCGCTACTGTTTTATCGCATCGCCCACAGCATCAACCATGGTGTTGAGTGTGGTGAGGCCAATACCCGTCTGATACCACTCAGCAGCGTTTAAGTACACAATGTGTCGGTGCTGCGCAGCCCTGCTTTTTCTCACCACCTCGCTGCCTAGTATGTCCTCTTCTTCCTCAGCGGCGGTGGATGTTGCACTCTGATCATGTGTGTCAATCAGGGTGTCTCGATTGATCACAAACAAAAACTCTGGGTCTGCCTTCGCGATGTCCTCTGCAGAGTATTTCACGGGTTCACCTCCATGAAGTCCGTCAATGCCTATGAAGCCGAGATCGTACACTAGCGAAAACCGGCTATGTACGCCGTACGCTGTGGTTTTTCCTTTGCTATTTACAACAACCAGCGCTGTGGCTCCAAGCGCAGCCACCTGTTCACGAACGGTCACTACTTTTTCATCCAAGGCGGCTAGCTCCGCTTCAACGTCCGCATCCACGCCAAAAATTCGCCCCATCTGTCGCGCGTTGGCAGCATTGTTCCCCAGTACATCCGTTCCAGCGTCAGCAAGTTCCACAGTTGGCGCGACGGCTGCGAGCTTCTCATAGGTCACTGCCGTACCGCTGCTCGTTAGTATGAGGTCAGGCTTCAGCTCGGATATACGCTCTAGATCTGGCTTACCCAACGGTCCAACCTCGTCAGTACCACCATAGTTTTCTGCGCTAGGTGGGACTATCCTGCCAGCAGGAATTCCCACAATTGCGGAACCGAACCCCATGCTGTCCACATAATCCAGGGCTCCATAGTCCAGAACAACTATCCGCTGCGGGCGTTTGTCCAGCACGGTTTCTCCCTGTTTGTGAGAAATAGTCACGGGATAGTGTGCTGCATTTTCTGCCGATGTGGTGGTGCTAGTACTCGTCGCTGAGGAGTCAACATCATCTGACGGCGAACCGCACCCCGCTACGGCCAACATGACGATCATGACAGCTGCGGCAGCAGGGTCAATGATGACGCGCGGCCTCAACCAGTTCACAACCAACTCACCTCATTCCATGTCCGTCCTGTGGCTATAGCGGCTACACTATTAAAACATGTCAATCCCCCTTGTGGAGCCGCGTGATGGGCTGCCGCCGTTATGCGAATCCCCTGACCAGTTTCACGAGGCGCTTGCACGCTTGGAGGCCGGAAATGGCCCACTTGCCATTGACACAGAACGAGCCTCCGGCATCCGGTACGGGAACCGCGCCTTCCTAGTGCAGATACGTCGAGCAGGTTGTGGAACAGTCCTCTTTGATGCCGAGCAGCATCGTACCGAACTCGGAGAGATCCTGAAACCCCTGCTCAATAGCACTACATGGGTACTGCATGCAGCGGTGTCTGATCTGCCAAGTCTGCAGAACTTTGGGTGGTTTCCTACTCGGTTATTTGACACAGAGGTAGCGGGCCGCCTAGCGGGGTTCGATCGGGTGAATCTTGCCGCCATGGTGGAAAAAGTCCTGGGCCTGCACCTTGCCAAAGGGCTAGCACAGTCGGACTGGTCCAGGCGTCCCATCCCTGCTGCATGGTTAACCTATGCGGCGCTGGATGTGGAGGTGCTACTGGAACTCGCGGACTCCATGGCCGCCATCTTGGCCGCCGATGGAAAAACGGCGTGGGCCGAACAGGAGTTTGAGCACATCAGACTTCAAGCTCGTCAGCCGCAGGCTGAATCAACATGGCAAGATATGAAAGGCATCAGCGTTTTGACACGACCGCCGCAACTCGCTGTCGCCCAAGCACTGTGGACCACGCGGGAGGCCATTGCACTCCGCAAAGATCTGTCACCCGGACGGGTATTGCGTAACCGTGTGCTTCTCGATGTCGCGCGCACGCTCCCCACATCCCCTGTTGAGTTGGCGAAGATCCCTGGCTTTCCCAAAAACAAGGGTGCTGCGTACCGCTGGTTCAGGGTGGTATCACAGGCCCTTCACACCCCTCGCGAGCAGTGGCCGCAGCCATCACCACAGGTCTTTGACCCTCAGAGCCGCTCATGGACAAAGCACGATAAAGCGGCTGCCGCTGCTCTATCAGATGCTAAAAATATTGTCGCCGAGATCGCATCCCGCTACCACGTGCCTGAGTCGTATGTCCTTCCCACAGCCATTATCAAAAAGGCAGTGTGGAGCACCCGTGTAGCCAAGAACATCACGTCCAAGGAACAATTGCAGGACTTGTTGGCCCAACAAGCGGTCCGACCTTGGCAACGTGAGCTAGTGCTGGAACCGCTAGCTGCGGTCTTGCTGTAACCAGTCCAGAATGCGCTGCGCGACACCTTCTGCATCCAGCTTCTGGTCATGGAGAATCTCGCTGCGAGACGCATGATCAAGGAACTCCTCTGGTACCGCAAGGTGACGTAGAGGAGTATCAATACCTGCAGCACTGAGTGCTTCACTAAGAAGCGAGCCAACACCTCCGTGGATAACGCCATCTTCAAGAGTGACCACCATGTCATGCTCAGATGCGGTTTGCACAATCGATTCCGCAACGGGAACAACCCACCGTGGGTCAACCACAGTCACGGCGTAACCTGCGGCGTCAAGGGATGCGGCAGCCGCTAATGCTGTCTCGGCGAAGGCACCCACCGAGACAAGCGCAACACGGACAGCAGTGTCGGACGGCGCTTCAGAACGGAATAGCATCTCGACACCATCGTCATAAGTCTCTACCGCTTGGTGGACAGGGGGCAGCGAGCCTTTAGGGAAACGGACGGCAGTCGGGCCGTCGTTAATGGCAAGTGCTTCACGAAAAAGCGTCCGCAACTGTTCACCGTCGCGGGGTGCGGCAACACGCATGCCAGGGATGATGGAGAGAATCGAAAGATCCCAGACGCCGTTGTGGCTAGCGCCGTCGGAACCCGTGATACCGGCACGGTCAAGAACGAGGGTGAGTGGGAGCCGCAGTAACGCGACATCCATGAGCAACTGGTCAAAGGCACGGTTGAGGAAGGTAGAGTACACAGCAACAACTGGGTGCACGCCCCCCAGCGCGAGACCTGCCGCAGAGGTGATGGCGTGCTGCTCGGCAATGCCAACATCGAAGAAACGATCAGGGAACTCCGCGCCGAACTTATCAAGACCAGTGGGCCCCGCCATGGCGGCTGTGATAGCCACAATGTCGTTACGTTCGCGTCCGGCCTTGAGCAGTTCTTTAGAAAACACCGAAGTCCAGCCCGGTTGTGCCTCGAACACCGGCTTCCCTGTCACAGGATCGATAATGCCTGTGGAATGCATTAGATCAGCTTCGTCATTTTCCGCAGGGGCGTAGCCGCGACCTTTTTCCGTCACTACATGGATGATCAGCGGGCCGTCGTAATCCCGCGCATAGCGGAAGGCATGCTCCAGCTGTTTCAGGTTATGTCCATCCACCGGGCCGATGTACTTCATTCCCAGTTCAGGGAACATTTCAGTGCGGATAACGGTGTATTTCACCCCCTCTTTCAGCGCATGCATCACATCAAAGGTGCGTTTACCCACCCAACCCATCGAATTGAGCGTACTTTTACCCTGTTCCATCACCTTGTCGTAGAAGGGCTGCATCCGCAGGTCCGCGAGGTTATCCGCGAAACCACCGATGGTCGGTGAGTAACTGCGACCGTTATCATTTACGATGATAACGACGTTGCGGTCTTTACCTGCGGCAATGTTATTCAGCGCCTCCCAGCACATGCCGCCAGTGAGGGCGCCATCCCCCACGATGGCAACCACATTACGGTCAGCCTGCCCGGTAAGTTCAAATGCTTTAGCCATGCCGTCGGCGTAGGACAACGCAGCGGACGCGTGGCTCGATTCCGTCCAGTCATGTTCACTTTCAGCACGAGACGTGTACCCAGACAGGCCGTCCTTCTGCCGCAATGTATCAAACAAATTAGCTCGCCCAGTCACAATCTTGTGCACATAGCTTTGGTGGCTGGTATCAAAAATGATGGCGTCACGTGGAGAGTCAAACACTCGGTGAAGCGCCAAAGTCAGCTCCACCACCCCCAAATTGGGGCCTAGATGCCCGCCTGTCGCCGACACTTTTGCGACAAGAAACTCACGTACCTCCGTGGCCAGCTGCGTCAACTCGTCCGTTGACAACGCCTTGAGATCCTCAGGCGACGAAATGCGATTCAGAATACTCATTGGCGTGAGCTAAAAACCTTTGCTGTTAGAAAACGGCTTACCACAAATCAACTGTGAAAATCTGCGGCTGCCCTGCCACGATCAGGGTGCAGAACAGCCACAGTATGCTGATTATCTTACCCCCTGCCCGCAGGCGATGTGGGCGTAAATAGCCCAAAAGTCTCACAGTGGTGTGTACCTGGAAACGCGTTAAACACACGTAACCTGCGTAATCGATAACCATGTTCCACCCAACTTCGGGTATCCCGGGCGAACGTAGCGGCGTCACACCCTATGTGCACAACGACACCAGGATGCCTCACAGCTACATCAGCAATCACCTGATCACCAGCACCCTGCCGCGGGGGATCCAACACCACAACCGCAGGATCAGGCAACTGCGCCAGGCGACGCTCCACCTTCCCAGTCACAAAACTCACCCGAGCATCACCTGACAACGCTGCCACCCCACTGTCGTGCGCGTAAGGCGACACCTCCACCGAATACACCTCAGCAGCATCACCACACGCGCGCAGTAATGACGGCACAAACAACCCCACCCCGCCGTACAAATCCCACGCAACCACCCTGCCTGGCTGCTTATCGACGCTCTCTCCTGCCGCACATTCCCGACGCACCCACTCCTCCACAGTGTCCGCGTATACCTCGGGAGCGCGCCTATGAGCCTGCCAAAAACCAGTGGCAGGAAACTCAAACGTCGTGTTGCGCACAGTCTCTTGCACCGTGCCAGTCCCCTCCAGCACAGATGTCACCTGCTCAACGCGTTGGCCTCGTCCTACCTTCCGGGTCTCCACCACATGTCGATGACCAGTGCTGTCAATCGCAACGACCAACTCCGCGCCGGGACGAAACGTTCTTGCCCCTGGCCCAACGATGCCGTCTAGCAAACCAGGAACAGCCTGCGTGCACTGCGCATCCGCAACCACGTCACGCGACCTTCCCGCGCGTAGCCCAGCGCGACCATGGGGGTCCACCCCCAGTCGCATGCGGGTGCGCCATCCCGTCGGTGTATCAAAGTCCACGAGTTCAGGTTCAGGAACATCGTTGAGCTGACCGAGACGTCGTAGCTGTTCAACAACGGTCGCAGCCTTGACGGTGAGTTCATGGTCAGGGACGAGTTCCCCCAAGTCACAGCAGCCCGCGCCAACTGCGGCTGCGGGACAGCGCTGGTGAGTTCGCTGCGGTGACGGGGTAAGTACTCGAGTCACTGTTGCCCGCGCAAAGTTCTTTTTCTCCTGGGTGAAAGTTATTTCTACAGTGTCTCCAGGGATGGCACCGCGAACAAAGACGACTCGGCCGTCGACATGCGCAATACCTTCACCACCGTGAGCAAAACTTTCAATGTCAACAGTTGCCACTGGTGGCTTATTCATTCATATCCTCGGATTCTTGTGGGCGGGGTGTTGGTTCTTCCCCGTCTGCTTGTTTGATGGCTGCGTTGGCTCGGCGAACTGCCCACACAGACACGAGCATCATAACGCCAGTCAGTGGCCATCCAGTCAGAATTTTTGCCACGGCCAAGGAGTTCGTGGCATCGGCATCGTAGAAGAATTTTTGGATGAGGAACCTAATGAGAAACACCAAGCCCCAACCGATGGTGGCGATGTCGTAGGTATAGCGGGCTTTCTTGTTGGCGCGCCACGACATTCCGTCGCCGTTGATGCCCTTCCACACCACACCAACCGCAGGCCAGCGGATTATCACTGAGATGAAGAAAATGGCGGCGTAAAGCAGCGACATCCATATGCCGTACAGGAAAAATCCTTTAGCGTCGCCAGTAAACCAGGCGATCGCCGCACCAATGCCCACACCAATGAGTCCCGAAAATGCCGGCTGTAGGTTTTCCCTGCGGATGATGCGCCAAAGGAACACTCCACAGGCCACCCCCATCGCGGCCATTAGTGCGGGCATAAGTCCCCACCGCGCGTTAACAGGAATAAGGATGAGGATGGGCAGTGTGGAGGAGATAAGTCCACTCACTCCACCCATCTGTTCCATGATGGTGGGGGCTTCTTTTTTCTCTTGGCTTTCGTCCACTAGCGCTCCGACCGCATCTGTTGTAGCGCCGACCCCTCAGCACCCATGCGTGAGGCATCACGACGCCCCATGCGACCGCTCCGCTCCGACTTTGCACTCGGACTTTCAGTCCCTCGGCGTGAAACTTGATCCTCTCCGCTGGTGGTGACGGAGGCGTTTTCGGCACCAAGCGCGTGCCGACCACGACGGCTTTCCTGACGATCCCCATCCAACACAGTTGCAGAGCGGTTACGAGTACTGGTGGCCGTTGCCGTGGCGGTACTTCCCAGCGAGGCCGAAACGGAACTCATCGGCGCAACAGTTCGTGCGCGGCGTTTCCCACCCTGAGAACGCGCCGTCGGTGCTGGAGTAGGCGATGCTGCCGGCGCTGATGAAGGTTGCCGCAGGTTTGAGGAGTTCCCCTGATGCGAATCACTGTGTATTTCACGATGCGCTTCGCGCTGAGGCTTGCCAGTTTGTCGCGGCATCATCTGTGTTATGTCGGTGGCTGGGGTTGGCGGCGTCGGCTGCAGCGGCGTGGCCTGTGGGGGCGCAGATTCAGAATAGGCATGCCGGGACCGCTCTTGCTGGTTCTCACGCAACTCGTGGCGGTGTTCACGTCGAAGCTGTTCCTGATGCTGCTGTTGCTCGCGTTGTGCGTGGTCATGATGGGTTTGACCACTATGTTCCCGACTGCGGTGTGACTGCTCACGCGTGCGTTCTTGCACTGGTTCTTGTTGCGGAGGTGTCTCAGCAGCCGCTGCTGGCGTAGCAACTTCCGCAGCTTTATCGGGCGAAGTTTCTGCGGCGTTGTTTTTATCCTTCTGGCGCTTTTCCATCGCTTGCTGAACTTTTTTGGCGAGCTTATCAGGCAGCGACACTGGGAGGGGCTGACCGGCAAAAATGGGTTCATCACCGCGGTAGACAAAGGTCCTGGCCACCACGTCACGTCCAAGCTCAGTCATTTGATCAGCGGTTGCATTCGGGGCGGCAATTGTCATGCGTAGCATCCAGCGCGGGCCATCCGCACCGATAATGCGGATGGTAGCTTCAGGGGCCAGACCCACGATTTCACGGCCCCATGGACCATGTTCGATGTGCACAATCAGCCCATCGTTGCGCATACCTTCCGCCAGTTCCTTGGTGGTCTGCCGCCATTGCCCCTCAGACCGAGGCGCAGCAAAAGCAACAGGTGTAATGCGCCCATAGGGAGTCACAATGTGCAGCATGCGGGGACCGTTGCCGTCCATCTCCACCTGGACTTCAGAGTGCAATGGGAGGGGAATTTTCAATGACCCAAGGCTGAGCGTCCCACGTGAAAAGTCAGAGAAATCGAAGTCTTCAAAAGGAACCGTATCACCATCGAAGGGTCCAACGTCACCCTCATCAACCTCGTAATCTACGTCGTCTTCGTCCGAATAATCATCCTCCGAATAATCATCTTCTGAATAATCATCGTCCGCGTAGCTTTCATCTGGATAGTCATCGTCTGAGTAGTCATCGGAATACTCATCGTCAATGTAATCCTCGTCGGCAGGGACGTCATCGTCATCTATGTAGTCGTCGTCTATCCAGACGTCGTCGTCCGATCGAACGTCGGTCGCTGAGTAACCCGACTGATCTTTTTTATTTTTGGAAAAAGGCCATAATGACATGTCTTAGTTCCTTAACGTCCATGCAAGTCTAGCGAGCACCCTATCAGTTCAGTTCGTTGTCGTTATATTCCTGAAGAGCCGTACCCCTGTTCGCCACGCTCAGTGGTGTCCAACTCGTCCACTTCCTCGAAGTCCACAAGCTCTACTTTTTGGACCACAAGCTGGGCGATTCGATCACCACGTTTGATAACAAAAGGTTCACTAGGGTCAAGGTTAATCAAACATACTTTGATCTCACCACGGTAGTCTGCGTCGATTGTGCCTGGGGCATTGACAATGCTCAACCCATGCCGCGCAGCTAACCCCGAACGCGGATGTACTAACCCCACCATTCCTAGTGGCAGCGCAATGGCAATACCGGTGCCTACCAGCAACCGCTCGCCCGGATGGATGATGACATCAGTGGTGGCAGACAAATCTACCCCCGCATCCCCTCGATGGGCGCGCTGCGGGACAGGGATGTCAGGATCCAGCCGACGTAGCTTAATGGTGGCGGGGTAATGACTATCGTTGTTAACGCTCACGCCTAATACGATACGCACGAAACCACCCATATTCACAGCTTCACAACCACTAACGCCAGCACAGCCGTCGCGTCAAGTAAACTATTAACCCGTGACTGACGCGATCTCCGACGCCACTAAGGTCTTGTACCGCGAAAAGCAGTGGGTTCCATGGTATTGGTGGTTCCTTGCCGCGTTTATCGTGGCACTAACCACAGCGCAGCTGGCACATAATCGCAGCATATTGTGGATCTACATCCCTGCCGCCATACTCACTGCGGCGGCGGCATGGGTGTTGCTGTCCTTATCTTCCACAGTAGTCACTGTGGAAGAGGATTCTGACGGAGTACGTTGGCTTGGAACGCGCAACGCGATTCTGCCCCACACCGTGGTCTCGCGCTGCCTGGCTGTGCCCACGACAGCAAAGCGGAACGCAATGGGACGTCAGCTTGACCCCGCAGCCTTTGTGGTCTCGCATGGATGGGTCCCCGAAATGGCGATGTTTGTGCTCGATGATCCAGACGACCCCACGCCCTACTGGCTGATCAGCACACGCAATCCTGAAAACCTTCTCAAGGCTTTTGTACCAGCGTTACTACAGGGCGACAGTTCAGCTGATACGTAGAACGCATACGTAAAGCCGCAGATTGTTGTTACCCCCGCAACACGCAATCTGCGGCTTTATTCGTGGAACCCGGCCTAAGCGCAGTCAAGGCAAATGATGGAGCCGTCTTCCTCAATGTGAGAAATACGATTGCGGCGTTGCACGAGGAAGCAGCTGGAGCACGTGAATTCGTCTTCGCGGCGAGGCACAACTGTCACATTCAGCTCCTCGCCAGACAAATCGACCGAGGGAAGGTCAAACGGCTCGACGATTTCACCATCGTCGTCCATGCCGTTTGAGGCGTTTTCAGCAGCCTTAAGACCTTCAAGAGAGTCAGTTTCCAACTCATCTTCGGCGCGACGGCGGGGGGCGTCGTAATCAGTAGCCATACCTGTTATGTCCTTCCGCTATGTTGGGTGTTCCGGTGCATCATACACGCACCGGGCTAGGCAACGTATCGACGCGCATATTAAGCCACATTTCACTCGTTGTCATATCTACACAGAAAAAAATTTGTTTCCGCAGTTCGGCGTGTCGCGATTCAGTGAGCCAACGGCTTCAGTGCGCCTATTGACTGCAGCAGTGCGTACATCTCTTCGGCCACCTCTGGAGCAGCGACAACAATGATCTCACCAGCGCTGCCCGGCATGGATGGCGACGGGGCCCACACTTTTGCACCAGCCTCTTGGGCGATGAGCAGACCAGCCGCAAAATCCCAGGCGTTCAACCCATGCTCGTAGTACGCGTCAACTCGCCCAGCAGCAACCGCACACAGGTCGAGGGCCGCACTGCCGAAACGTCGAATGTCACGTATATGAGGCAGGATATTACCCAGCAACGATGCTTGCACGGCGCGTCGAGAAGCGTCATAGCCGAAACCTGTTGCGACAAGGGCGGTGTGGAGTTCGCTTTTCGACGTCACCCGCAACCGCTGCTTCTGACCAGCCTGCTGCAGCCACGCTCCCTCATCGTGTGCAGCGTGAAAAAGTTCCCCTGTCTGCACATTCACGACCGCACCTGCGATAATCTCTCCTCCGTATTCGGCGGCAATGGAGACCGCATACTGCGGAATGCCGTAGAGAAAATTGACGGTCCCATCAATCGGGTCCACAATCCAGGTGACGCCGGACTTTGAGGAACGGTTACCACCCTCCTCCCCCAGCAACCCGTCCTCTGGACGTAACTGCGCCAGCTGATCAGCAATGTAGTCTTCAGCAGACTTATCCACGATGGTGACTGGATCAACATCGGAGCTTTTCGTTGTGGTGACCTCGTCCAAGCTGACAATCTCGGCGCGCTGGCGCGTGATGAGTTCCGCCGCGCCAACCGCGATCGTAGCAGCTGTTTCCATTAAAGAAGTAGGATTGACCATGGGTTCCATTGTGTACCCACCCATGCATCTTTTCCATATCATTTCTGCCAACAATGTGGCTACAATGAGTGCATGAGCAAAATTGGTTTTGGCATCGACGTGGGCGGATCGGGCATCAAAGGGGCCCGAGTAGATCTAGAAACCGGCGAATTTGTCGGTGATCGCATCAAGATTCTTACCCCTAAACCCGCCACTACTGACGCCGTCGCAGAAACCATCGTTGCCATCCTGAACCAGGCTGAGTGGGATGGTCCCGTGGGCATCACCCTCCCCTCCGTGGTGAAGAACCAGCACGCACACACCGCCGCAAACATTGATCCAAGCTGGGTCAACACTGATCTCACCGAGCTTTTTTCCCGGCACCTTCCAGAACGTCGAGTCCATGTACTCAATGATGCCGATGCCGCCGGTCTTGCCGAGGTTAAGTTCGGCCACCCTGATGCTTCCCATGGCTCCGTCATCATGCTGACCTTTGGCACCGGCATCGGCTCAGCCTTCTTCCAAGATGGTGTCTTATTCCCTAACACCGAGTTGGGGCATCTCGCTTTCAAGAACTCTGAGGTGGAAAAATATGCCTCATCTGCCGTTAAAGATAACGAGGAACTTTCCTACACCCAATGGGCTAAACGAGTCTCAAAGGTTCTCACTGAGTTTGAGCGCCTGTTCTGGCCCTCGCTGTTCATCGCCGGTGGCGGTATTTCCCGCAAATCAGAAAAATGGATACCTAAACTGACATCCACAACGCCAGTCGTCGCTGCAGAACTACGCAATCGCGCAGGTATTGTTGGTGCAGCAATGGCTGTTGAACAGGGCCTCCTGCCCTAGCCCAAAGGCCAGGCAACCTCAAAGAGAGTGGTTCTTATCACTCCCTTTGATGACGTGCGGTTTTTCCCACGAGGCCCCCTTATTTCAACCTCTATGGGAATGTTGCTATATACTGGTGCGTTGACCGTGGACAACAGTTGACCGTCGTTTCAGATTCGCCCCCGCCTTTTATGAGGCATTCAACCAGCATATTGGGTAGAAACACCGACGCGCTTAACTATTTCTCCCATCAGCATTGCCTACGCAATGCGTGGACATCGCGCCACGCGGGACGCAGGTGATGCCATATTGACGAGCAATTGAAGCGAAAGGGCGTACGTGGCAGCCACTGATCGTTCAGACTTGGCACAATCCGAGGGTGCAGCAAACTCCGCTCAAGGCACAGCTGTCAAAAAGACAGCTGCCAAAAAGTCAGCGGTAAAGAAAACTGCCCGCAAATCCGCGCGTAAGGCTTCACCCCGTGCGGCTCGTTCTGCTGCCGCAGACTCGGTGTCAACCCCAGAAACCACCGCTGATGCCGCTGATGGAGCGGCCCCAGCGAAAAAGACGGCAGCGAAAAAGACAGCCAAGAAGGCAGCAAAGAAAACTGCCAAAAAAACGGTGAAAAAGACAACCCGCAAATCCGCAGCGAAAAAGACAGCCGTCAAGAAAACCTCTCCCAAGAAGGTTGCAGCCAAAAAAGCTGATGACGCTGTTGTTGATGAAATTGTGGATAGTACAACACTTGACACCTCCGTTGACAGCATGGGTGACGAGCAAGACTTCGGCGGTGCCATTGATAATGATGGCATTGATACGGACAGCATCGACGATGACGACGATGCTGACTTCCTGGGTAACCCCCTGCCCGCCGACGATGATCACGAAGATATTGACGACGATCTTGATGACATGGGCGACCGCTCGGCAACTGAGGACAGCGACTCTGAAGACGAGGATGACGACGGATCCTCAGTGTGGGACGAGGATGAGTCCGCCGCGCTACGTCAAGCCCGAAAAGATGCGGAACTGACAGCCTCGGCCGACTCTGTGCGCGCCTATCTCAAGCAGATAGGTAAAGTGGCGCTGCTCAACGCTGAGCAGGAAGTATCGCTGGCTAAGCGCATTGAGGCTGGTCTCTACGCCACCTACCGCATGGAACAGATGGAGGAGGCCTATGCCGCTGGCGACAAAGATGCCAAGCTTACCCCTGCAGTGAAACGCGATCTGCGCGCCATCGCGCGCGACGGCCGTAAAGCCAAAAACCATCTATTGGAGGCAAACCTCCGTCTGGTGGTGAGCCTGGCTAAGCGCTACACCGGTCGTGGCATGGCCTTCCTAGACCTGATTCAAGAAGGAAACCTGGGTCTGATCCGCGCCGTCGAAAAGTTCGATTACACAAAGGGCTACAAATTCTCGACGTACGCCACGTGGTGGATTCGGCAGGCCATTACCCGTGCGATGGCTGACCAGGCACGCACGATCCGCATTCCGGTACACATGGTGGAGGTCATTAACAAACTTGGCCGCATCCAGCGTGAACTTCTTCAGGATTTAGGCCGCGAACCAACCCCCTACGAGCTGTCCAAAGAAATGGACATCACAGAGGAGAAGGTTCTGGAAATCCAGCAGTACGCACGTGAACCCATCTCGCTTGATCAGACTATTGGCGATGAAGGAGATAGCCAGCTGGGCGACTTCATTGAAGACTCCGAAGCGGTTGTCGCCGTGGATGCGGTGTCGTTCACCCTTCTGCAGGATCAACTGCAGGACGTGTTGCACACGCTGTCGGACCGCGAAGCCGGCGTGGTGAAGCTCCGCTTCGGGCTTACCGATGGCATGCCCCGCACCTTGGACGAAATCGGCCAGGTCTACGGTGTGACCCGCGAACGTATCCGCCAGATCGAATCAAAGACAATGTCTAAGCTGCGCCACCCATCACGCTCCCAGGTACTGCGTGACTACCTAGAGTGAGTGACGCTTCTTGCTTGCGCAACAGAACCCGCCACCTGCTTGACGATTGAGGGTGGCGGGTTCTGTTATCCAAAGAAGACTCACGTAGCTAGCGATCAACTGGCGGTTGAAAATGCCCCGGCCGTGGTGCAGGCGTTGATGGCCCGTCATGATGGGGGGCGTAGGGCTGCACATGCAGGGGCTGCATCGGTGCAATCAGACCTCCTGGATACTGGCTGTACAATCCATTTTTGCCGTAAGACAACCGCCGATGCACCGCTTCAAAGGGGCCAGGTTTACCGAGAAGTTCCATGATCCACGCTGCGAAAAGGGTCACGAGCCAGACGCCGATAGCGATAATTGTGCTAAAAAAGGCTCCTCTATCATGCCCATAGTTCAGCATAAATGGTGCCGTGATGATGAAGAAGACAATACTTTGCAGCAGATAGCCCGTCATTGAACGCTTACCCAAAGCACATATCATGCGAACAAACAACGGAATCTTCGGCGTTTCCCCCTGTTGGCCTCCGGCGTTGATTCGACGCTGTAGTGGAAGCGTAGCAAGCGCGGCCATGGCAACAAAACCGGGTCCGCTATAAATTCCAATCATGGTATTCATCAGCGTAAAGGAAGAATTCACCTTATTGGAAAAAACACCAATATCACTAAAACCAAGGGGCATACCAATACCTATGATAACAAAACCCGATACAAAAGCAGCAATAAGAAGTTGCTTTTTAAATTCCTCAATGCGGCCAAGAACATTATGCCTTGCTGCAACGAACCCCAGAATCATTACCGGCACAAGGGGTGCCACAACCAGAAAAAAGACGACCACTTGAGACAGTAAAACAAGAGCACCTGTCTGCAAGACCTCGGGATACGTGTTAGCTATTCCCGATTGAGTTTGAGAAAAAAATGAGTTCTGTGAATTTTTGTTCGAAATATTGGCGATGCTATCAGAAAAGATCATCACTAGCATAGCCCCCACCACGGCAAAAATCACCCAAAAGGCAGCAACGCCTCCGGCTATCCACAACATTATCTTGTCCGATACGCCAATCATCAGCCCCAGCAGAATACCCACACAACCGTAGAGAAACATGATGTCACCAAAAAATATGAACACCATATGAAGCGCCCCGAAAAGAGCAAGGAATCCGTAGCGTCGTGCAAGCACGCCTCGTGCTTTTCCGATGGGGTATTGCTTGCGATATAAGCTCATGGCAATCATCCCAACGCCATAACCCATCAGTGTTGCGAACATGGGTAATCCACGAACATGGACGAACATATTTTCCAGAACAATAGTCACTTTATCCCATATACTATTATTCAGGATCCCGCCTGACGATGCGCCAGGCAGCGGTGCCCGAGGCGGCAACCATGCAGTCGTGGCGTTCGCCATAGCAATACCTAGTAACGTTAATCCACGAGCGAAATCAGGTGCTATTAATCGTGTTGCTGATGCTGATTGAGACGCAACAGACTTAGCACCTTGTTGCGTGGGTAATACCGACATTTCATTCCTCTAATTTTGCATTTGTAGCGCACAGTCAAGGATACTCTTCCACCTAAGCAACTCAAGAGCAACTGATGGAAGAAAAACTGCACGCACCCAACATTAAAGCGATTGGGCACGTGCAGCCATGTCCACTGCTATGCGCAATTATACGAGGCAGCTAAATACTAGCCACCTAAGGCGTCTTGCACGGCATCATTAATGCACTGCTGCTGCGCCGATGAGTTAGCAGGGTAATCATTTTGGCACTTCTGGATTGCTTCGCCAGAATTTGCCATTAAAATATAGAAGACAATGATCACTATAACATCTAATATCGTTATAAGGCCAGAGATGATCAAAGATGCAACGGACATGCCCATGCGACGATACGGACCTTGAATTTTCTTGGCCCTCAGAATCGCAATAATACTAAGAATTAAGCCGACGAGCGCGGGTAGCCATGCTATGATTAGGCCAACGATAGTGATAACACATACGATTGCGGCAATGGACAGTCCCAGCGCCCACGGCGCTAGCGTATTTCTTTCCTGAATTTCAACACCGCCATACGCCGGTGCACTGGGATATCCCCCGGCACCATATGAGCCAGAAGTATTTTCTGCACCCGGGTAACTGGGGTACCCAGTGCCCGCTGGTTGTGCACTTGGCTGACCAAAATCTTGTTGACCGTATCCCTGCTGGCCGGATGTTGCTTGGCCGTACTCTGGCCCAGAACTACCTTGGCCAAATTCTTGGCCGTAGTTTTGCTGTCCAGCCTGGTAGCCACCATTGGCAGCGCCGGTGTTCTGGGGATCGTTGGAGCCATAAGGCTGCCCAGTGGATCCGTACGGGTTGTCTGGTGTGCTCATACATATCCTTTCGGGATGTGGTTCAAATAAAACTGTTCGACAATTTTCGCGAGGAATGTGGCCAACAGCACTTGAACCTTCGTGCACGCACCACTCTACCAATTGTTAGGGTATGATCCTACCAACTGCGTAGATAGGCGATTCTGTCTCGGAGCTGTTGGGCGGTGCACATAGCTGTCGGAGGGCCGCCGCAGTTGCGGCGTGCTTCGTTATGAATAGCCCCATGTGGCCGCCCGGTACGCGAGGACATAATCGATACTATTGCGTTGAGTTCTTTGCGCAGTTTCGGAATTTCATCACTCGCCACAGCAGATTCCGTTTCGGCAGTAGCTGGTGTTGACGCGGCTTGTTTTTGTTGTTCTTCGCGTTTTTTCCGTTCCTCATCGGCCCGAGCTTCCACTTGATCAGCTTGGCGCTGTTTGAGCAGGGCACGCATTTGCTCGGCGTCGAGAAGCCCGGGTAACCCTAGGTAGTCTGCTTCTTCTTCCGAGTTGACCATCGCACCTGTGCCGTAGGTGGAGCCGTCGTAAATGAGTGAATCGAGTTCCGCTTCAGCGCCAAGGGATTCGTAGGTGGGTGTGTCGTCCGGTTCGTTTTCTTCTTTGTTTGCCTGGACAAGGAGTTCGTCGTCCCAGCCCTCTTTGATGCGATCAGGCTTTCCAAGGACGTGATCGCGCGATGTTTCCAGACGCGCTGCCAGATCCAACAAAACCGGGACAGATGGTAGGAACACAGATGCAGTCTCACCGGGCATTCTGGATCGAACAAAGCGACCAATGGCTTGTGCGAAAAACAGCGGGGTGGACGCAGAGGTGGCGTAGACACCGACGGCAAGTCGGGGGACGTCGACACCTTCAGACACCATGCGCACGGCGACCATCCATTCATCGGCAGAGTTGGAGAACTCTTCAATCCTGTCTGACGCTCCTTCCTCGTCGGAAAGGATTACCGCCACTGGCGTGGACGACAATTTTTCCAGGATTTTGGCGTAGGCACGTGCGGTGGTTTTATCCGTTGCTATTACCAATCCACCCGCATCAGGCATATGTTTGCGCAGTTGGAGAAGTCGCGTATGAGCGGCCTGTAAAACTGCGGGAATCCAGTCGCCACGCGGGTCGAGGGCGGTTTTCCACGCGCGGGCCGTTTGCTCGGCGTTGAGGGGTTCGCCGAGGCGCGCGGCGTACTCCTCCCCCGCGCTGGTACGCCAGCGGGCTTCACCTGAGTAGGCGAGGAAGACAACGGGGCGCACCACGCCGTCGGCAAGCGCGTCGGAGTACCCGTAGGTGTGGTCGGCTTTGGATTTCAGGTAGCCTTCGCCGTCATCTTCGTAGCGGACAAACGGAATGGCCGCGTCGTCGGAACGGAAGGGCGTTCCCGTGAGGGCTAGCCTGCGTTCCACGTCCGCGTAGGCGGTGCGAATGCCATCGCCCCAGCTTTTTGCGTCGCCACCATGGTGAATTTCGTCCAGGATCACCAAGGTACGGCGTGCGGTGGCCACAGCATAGTGCTTGTAGGGGTGCATGGCTACTTGGGCGTAGGTGACCACAATGCCGTCATACTGCGGGTTGACCACGCCGTTAGCGTTGGTGAAATGCGGGTCGAGCGCCAGCCCAGCCCGTGCCGCAGCATGGGACCACTGTATTTTCAGGTGCTCGGTGGGTACCACGACGATCACACGGTCTACGGTCCTGTTGTTTTTCAGCTCGGTAGCCACTCGCAGCGCAAAAGTGGTTTTACCGGCACCTGGGGTCGCCACCGCAAGGAAATCCTTGGGGCGATTCATCAAGTATTTTGTTAGCGCTGCGCGCTGCCAAGCGCGTAGATTACCACTCACTTCTTGCGCAGACCTCGGTAAATGCGTTCACAGTCGGGGCACACAGGCGAGCCCGGTTTCGCTTGCTTGGTTACAGGAAATGTTTCGCCACAGAGGGCGACAACCATGTTTCCGGTCACTGCAGATTCGACGATTTGATTCTTTTTAACGTAGTGAAAAAACTTTGGGGTGTCATCGCTTGTGGCGTTGTCTTCCCTGACATCTGGGCGCTCGATGGTCTGCGTTGTCGTACTCACCTAAACCATCATGCCCCAACACCCACCCCTGTGGCACCCTGAGACGAGCATAAGGGATAAAGTTGGGAGTGCGGCGGGTGGTGTACCTGCGCTTTCCGCCCTTATTGAGTCCCTCGATCCACCCAGGTTTAGGCATATTCACCTCATGTTTTCTCACCTGTTTCACCTGCTTCGCAGCCGCACACGCCACCGTGCGGGACGTCGCAATCAGGTAGAACTCATTACCGACGCCCGCCAGTCCCCACTGGAGAACTGGCAGTACCGTCGCACCATGTACAACTGGCTGCAGGGGTCACGCATCCCTATTTTGCTTACCGCTGGCGCGGTGTACTGGTTGTGGGAAAATTGGGTAATCACGGGCATATTATTCCTCATTTCCGTGCCACTGCCTTGGATCGCTGTGGTGATTGCTAATGGCGTGGGGCAACCCCGCGACCCGCGACGTC